>ERZ650304.593-NODE-593-length-17767-cov-6.109587_pt1 | contig 17767 bp, 28 predicted proteins | sample MGYA00376240_ERZ650304 | MGnify/ENA primary metagenome ERZ650304 (study PRJEB26733, sample SAMN07839271) | wastewater metagenome | biome: small river; feature: stream; material: water | place: USA: North Carolina | collected 2016-03-01 ...
CCTGAGTATCTCTTCAGCAACTTTCTCCTCCAAACAATCCTCAGCCTTAATAGCTTGAATTACTTGGTAGAACTTTTCTTTCTGAGCATTAGTAAGTAAAGGATTCTGAGATTTAAATAAGTTCCAGATGTCAGCTAAAGTATAGTTCTCAGGATTATTAGTCTGGAGTTCTATTGCTACTTCTGCTAATGGTTGTACTTCATCTGGGAAAAGTTCTTTAGAAATACGAGTATGATTCCTAGTATAGAAATCTTTATCAAGTATTAATTTAAATAGTTCTCTGCTCATATACCCAGTATTATATTAGAATTACTAATTGTTGTCAATCAAAAAAATAAAGGCGGTTGCCCGCCTCTAAATTGAGTTGGGGGGAAACGTATTAATTCTGAGTTGTAGTCGTAGGACTAGGAGCTTCCTGAGTAGTAGGAGCTGTAGTTGAAGGTACATCTTCCTTAACAGGTGCAGTCTCAGTAACAGTTACCGGAGCCTTATACTCCACTGTAGCTATATCTTTAGAGATATTAGCTGCGTTATAACTGAGCAGACCGATAAGCCCAAGAACTAAAAGAACTCCAAAGACAATGATACTGCCTGTGGCTGAGCCTTTGGATTCCGGAACTTGTACAACGGTATTTGTCTCTGTTGCACCTGAATGTGTAGTTGTATCAACTTCTGCTACTGTATTTTCTGTATTCATTACTTAATCCTCTAGTTTTTCATATTCATTTATAAATGTTAATATAGACTCACTGAAACCAGTGATACTTACTGCATCATTAAATGCAATAGAGTTTTTATAGGAGCCTACGTTAATTACATAGACTTTGCCAAGGTTGGGGTCAAATTTAACCGAGTCATGGGACTGCTCATCTGTGATAAGGATAGTCCTATCGTATTTAGTCTTTGCTGCTTCAGTAAGAGCAAGGCCAGTATTAGTACCACCATGAGCATTACCAATAGCATCCCTAAGCGCAAACCCTCGGCGTGGAGGAATTACCTTAGGACTATTGTTAAAGGCAATCACATCAACATTATCAGAAATTTCTCTGAGTAGAATAGCAAGAGCCGAAGCTGCATCTAATCGGTTTAAATCCGATTTTTGTGATAGTTGCCCAGTCATAGAACCAGAAGTATCTACGAGTAAAGCAGTTCTACCCTTTAACTTATCCATTCCATCTAATGATTTCAGCATAAGTGGCTCAAGAATATCCTCCCATTGTGGAACGGCTCTCGCAGCAGAAATATAACGGAACGGCAGAACCTTAGCGAAGGTGTTGGAAGTCCTCGCGTATTCTGCAACAAGCCCTTTGTCTATTCCAGCCTGATACATATTCCTTAGATTTCTAATAAATGCCAAACCTCCGAGCTTACGTTCAGACATAAGTCTTTCAAAAGTCTGTTTCTTATCTGCTCCTCCTGAAAGAGCTACTTCCCAAGTATCTGGGGTTTCCAGAGTATCATTGGTAAGCTTATCCCAGAGAGCTTGCTGAACATCATCCTTAGCTTTAGGATGGGTTAGGAAGAGTACATCTCTGAGTTTAATTGGATTATCTCTATTATATTTAGCTAATGAGTATTCATCAAACTTAGTAAAGGCACGGGCTAACCCTTTCTTAATCTGAGCTGCTATTGGAGTCTTACCGTTTCGCCAATAGATACTTAGAAGTTCAGTTAACTCATCTGGTCTCTGGACTACATTAGCAACAACATCTGCTGTGGAAAGAGCATCATTACGATACTTATTCTTAGCTAGTAGAGTTACTAGATAAAGAGGTATGTGCCTTAGTTTAAATTCATTTCTAGCACGAATAGCTAATTCTGCGGCAAAAGTCTTATTAGGAAGTTCTGCTACAAGTGCTTCAATACGTTTAGCAATCTCTACTCCAGATTCATAGAATTGATTTTCCCATAGGAGGTTGGCTAGAACTGCTCTCTCAAGCTGCTTTTCAACTGAAAGACGGGCTGCCTTAGCACCTTCATGAGTTCTAAGTTCTTTTTGTACATTGAGTCTCATTTTTATACCTTTATGTTAGAGGGGGAACGTTCAATAATAGTAGTGCATGCGCAGCACTTAGCGTCTATGGAAAGAAGTAACTATTATAATCACCACCCCCTATTTGTATTCAACTACGTCAGGGCCGGTTATAAGGAACAAACGAATAGAGTTTTTTGTCTTTTGCTCTACCAACTGAGCTAACTCTCCTTGAGGGAAAGTACAGGACTCGAACCTGTGACCGAAAGAAGTATCTCTATTCTGCACCATTATAATTAGTTTAACTGGAGGAACAAGCAACAAAAGAAATTTAAGCGTCCTACCGTTAGACGACCCCAGCCTCAGCCAGGAGTGGGAATCGAACCCACATTTCTTCGTCCTAAGCGAAGTAACTTTTGTTTACACCATCCAGATGTTAGTATAGGGAGAACAAGCAAGACTAGTTATGTGGAATCGAACCACTTTCATACAACCGAAGTAACTAATCTTTACACTACCCTAGAATTTAATATCGGGGAATAAGCGACTTAGAGCGGGACAGCTTACAAAGAAGTAGCTCTGGTCTTCACCACCGAAGTAAGTATTATATCATATTACAGAATCTAGTCAACAACTATTTTTGGACAATCTTTAAAATCTTTTTCTAATCTCCAAATCTGTGACTTACATCCCATAAAGTTTAAGTAATCATTTAATTTAACAGATTTTCTAGTAGCATCTTTATCTAATGCTACAAGTATTTTATCATATTCCCTAAGGGTCGTCAAGTGAATTTTTGTTAGGTTAGTACCATTAAGAGATATACCAGTAAACCTATCGGAACGTGCCACAGAAGCAGCACTAAAGCAATCCTCCACCAGAACTGCTGTACTTCCAATTCCGGCTCTGAAGACTCCTCCAGAATGTTGATATAGTTTAGACTTGGGTTGTACGGCTTTCGACAAAGCTCTACCCACTGCGCCTGATATTGTATTTCCTTCAAAGAGGAAGAAAATGAGTCTATCCTCTCTTGGGTCATAACCTGCCTTGAAGTAACCCTTTTCATAAGCTTCCCATGAGTACTTATCCCTTAATAAATTAATACATTTTTCATTACGCAGACCAAATTCAAAGTAGTCAGGAATGATAAACTTTTTAGATTCTTCATTTTCTCTAGTCCTAGTACTCTTAACATCTTCAGCAGTACGAGAATATATTTTAACTCCTCTGCTATGTCCTGAGCATGAAGCTCTAAAGCAGTTGAAGGTTACAGAACCTCCGGTCCTCATCATGGAGAAAGTATTAATACCTCCACAGTAAGGGCAGTTAGTCCTGTAATTTACTCCTTCAACTGGAGTTAGCTCTTTAAGATTTAGCAACATCTCTTATTGTCTTCAAATCTTGGTCAATAAGAAGTTTACCATCCTTAAATACAACCTTAAGTTCCCCTCCATCAATACTCGACTGTTGGTCTGTTAGTACTAACTCTCCATCGACTCTATCTACTCGTAGTAATCCTTTAGCTGAGTTCTTAATACCATTATCAGTCTTAGGTTCTTTAAAGATTTCTACACCTTTACCATTCACAATACCATAAGTAGACTTAACCGCAAAGCCGTAAGTATCCCTAGTAACATACTCATAAGTAAAGGAACCGACACCAAACACAATATTAGAAGATGCAAAGCCTTTAGCTTTAAGTCTTTCAAGAATCTCTTTAGCTCTTTGCGGAGTAATGGAATCCCCATAAATTAACCCAATATGTGAGTCTAGTTCCTTAAAGCCTTTAGCATTAATTGTACCACCAAAGACATCCCAGAGGCACTCTACTGCACCTTTTTCGTCAGGCATTCTATCTGGTTGATTATCTCTATCTGGAAGGCCACAAATAATATCCACTGGGTCTCCACTGTCCGGGCGAATAACTAGTTTACCATCTCTAGCCATTACCTTATCCTTGAGCTTAGTCATAGTATCAGTAACTACTGACCAGAAATCCCAAGTATCAGAGACCACAGACACTATACCTTTAGGATATACCTCTGTGATAAGTCTTTCAAAGGTCTCAAGCTCAGTTTCCTTACCGCCCATACACATCACACTATGCTCTGTAGCTGGGACTGACCCACCTATAAGTTCTTTCTCTGCATCCGCACCATAAAATGCTTCTAGGAAGTCAATAGCTGGTACAGTATCTGTGCCTCTGAAGTACAGTAAGTGAGCTGCACCTGAAGTCATAGCATCCTGAAGTGAAGACATACCCCTAAAGGAGAAATCATGAGCCTGGAAGTCTACAAACCATTCGGGTGAGCCAGTATCCGCAGCATAACTTTCAAGTAGCTGACGATAATATCTAGCTGTAGTAGCACTGGTACAAGGTTTCCACAAGTATGTTGAGAGAATTGTTTCCAGGTAATTAGTTAACCAATAAAACTCTGCTTTAGTGTTATGAATAGTAAGCATTGGAATTTTAGCTGATACTACTGTACCCTCTGCTAAAGCTCTGATTTCTATAGGTAAATAACCTAAATCATGAAGAGCTTCAATATGGTCTACGGGAACAGAATCCTTACCAAGAGAAGTATCCATTCTACGCTTGTAAGCGGCAACAACCTCAGCCTTAGGTTTACTAAAGAAATTATTATTGAATGAGTCAATAAGGAAATCTTTGATGAAGTATTGTAGTCCAAAGAATACAATTCCTTTATCTGAGTCTGAAGGTAAGTTACTAAGTTTAGTTGACCTGGGGGTAAAGTTTGAATACACCATAGAAGTATTCTCTGGGTATTGCTTTCTGTGTCCGGACTTGTAAAAGTCTATTGCTGTCAATGGGTTAATTTGCATTCTTTATCTTTCCTTTTATATAGTTTTCTTAATTATTTCAATCTTGTCAGAAATAGGACCATGAAGGCTATTAGTATAATACACAACATCTATTAATCCTTTAAATACATCAAATCCTTTAGAAAATATACCGTGAGTTACATATAATTCTACTCTGGTAGCACCTCGTTCGCGGAGTAACTTAGCAGTTTCAATGAAGGTTCTACCTCCATCACAGATATCATCCACAATCATGTATAACTTATCTGGAAATACCTCATCCTCTAGAGTGAGACCTGTAATTTCCCCGGTATCAGGATTACGAACCTTATCTAGGATAATATAGTCGAATCCTCCATTGGCAGATAAGTTAATAATCTTTTCCCTAGAACCTTTATCCGGTCCAATTATAGTTACACCCCCAGGATGGGTAAAAGCTGAAAGGGGCATATTAGCTCTAAAGATGGTATGCTGGGGAATTTCTTTTAGACTATAGCTGAACCACTCATGAGCAACTTCACTATGCACATCCCAAACAGTTATATCATCAAAGGTATTATAAATAATATTAGAAATGACTTCTAAACTAAATGCCTCCCCACCTGAACAAACTCTATCTTGTCTTGCATAAGGTAGATACGGAATGATAACCTCTGGATATAAAATATCCTCATAGTAAAGGGCGTTATTAGTCAACAATAGCTCCATAATAGCATCTGAGGAGGTAAGTCTAGCTACTATTTTAGGAGTTCTGGTACTAATACCAGGGACTCTTACCTGTATCTCTCCACCAGGAAACTTCATTACTTGTAGTGGTTTACCATCTATTACTATATATTCACTGTCTTTAAATGTCATTACTTTACTCCATAAGTATATATTATAGCAGAAATCATTCCATCTATGAAAGCTAAAGTTCTAGGAGCTTTTTCTTTCAAATTAGCTCTACCAGTTCCGATTCCATCTTTAGGCCAAACTACTGTATTCCCAGCTCTTAAGTAATCAATTACTTTCATAAATCCGGAATATATCTCTCCTACATTAGATGCGTATTCATCATCAGTCATAAAATCTTCTAGATTATAAGTAGGAGCCTTCTTAGTTATAATTCCTATAGTATTAGGTTCCCCTCTAGTTTCCTTAGCTTGCCCCCCGAAGCCTTCTCTGGCATAATTATCACCGAAGATGTACCTCTTATCGGGGTTTGCTTGTATTTCTTCTCTAGTGTATCTTGAAACGATTTCTATAGGCATTTTGTCCGTACTCCTCTGTTAAATACTTCAAACTCCACAGCATAAGGATGGAAGTAGTCCACCAAAGCTTTAAAGGCAGCATTGCAATCAGAATCCCCACAAGTGAATATGTCAAAGGCAACGAAGCCCTTCTCAGGCCAAGTATGCACGGATATATGAGATTCGGCAAGAGCAACCACCCCAGTAAATCCACCATTAGGGAATTCGTGGTAATATTCATTTAACTTCGTAGCTCCTGCTGCCTTAATTGCTTTATCTATAGCTTCTATACAACCAGCCTTATATGGGAATTCTTCTTTAATCCACATATCTATAATGTAATGTTCCCCTAGGGAAGTGTTACTTAATTCAAGCATCTCTTAACCTCTTTACTTCTGCTACAAGCTCTAGAATAGCACTTCCTGCTGCTTCAAATATATCTATATGTTCTAGTTGTGTAGCAGGTCGGAGCATTAACTCATTTCCAATATTTTTTAGCTGTATTAATCTCTCATGTGTTAACAATTTGACCTCGTGGTTCATTATCTAAATTTATCATCTGTAGCCCTTAATATGTCATATGCTAATAATCTTGCTTCTTTTGGTGGGATGGATACTATAACTTCTGCACCTGAGTTTATAAAGTGTAAAGTCCCATCAGGATTTTTATCTTCTTCAGTAATTCTACCAACAGTAAATTTCCCGGAAGAAGCTCTAGTCTTGCATTGTATTCTATAACCATCATACTCAACTATTCCATTAACTACAAGGGGTATACCTACCGGTAAGTCTATACTTACTGCCTTTACATTACTCATTAATTATCTGACTCCTATAAGTTTCGTATATTAGATTCTCTGCAAACTCAAAGTCTGGCTTCTCTGGTAATGTAGACTTAGCTTGTGCTGTCTCTAAATCCTCAAGTCCCTGTTCGATAAGTTCTGCTACTTGCTTGTAAGGTAGTTCGCCTTTCCTTATCTGCAATAATAATTCTGCTTCAGGTCTAGGGTAAGTTATGGTATGGTCTGATAGTAGCTCCTGTGCTTCTGTAGCCACCCTTACAGCGTGCATACAAGCCTTCCAGTCTATTCCTTCATTCTTCTCAGCCATGATTGCCCTTGCGCCATACTCATCAAACACTCGCTTAAAAATGTTATAAGCGTTTTCGATTGTTGTTCCCCATTGGGCTTTTCTGTTACACACTTCGAGCATGTATTCTTGCACACCATTTGAACCTCTACTTTCTTCCTTTACAATTCTAATATGTTCTATACCTCTATCTTCGCAAGTCCGAACCCAACTGAAGAGTTCTTTCTCTAGCTCCCTGAGCTTAGTACTAGGACTAGACCTTGACATCATAAACTCTAGAGCTTCACAGGCTTCTCTTGAAGCTGCTACCCTAGAACCTTTGATTCCATATTTATTAGCCTGAGTCTTACAGTAACCTGCAAACGCAGATACACCTTTATGGAGGAACTTATCCTTATTATTACTTATAATATTCCAGACCATATCATTAGTCTGTGTATATGTAATATGTCTCTTAGGCATAAAGAGCATCGTCAGGGCGACTATCTGGCCCTCTAGGAGTAGTTTTATATACTCCTGTAGGCTGAACCACTCCCATTCGGTATCGTCTGCTGTAGACTTCTCTAAGGCGTTAACCTTTGTAGTCCTATGACTAGAACTTTTTGCTCTTTGTAGAACTAGGTCTCTAGCTTCAGGAATAAAGATACCCTTATAATCTGTGTCTGAGCTAGGTAAACGAGTGCCATATACCGTTGACCCGAACTCCATTTCTATTATTCTATTCAACTAAGTACCCATCACTTTCCGCTTCGTTTAGTAGTTTCCTAGCCAGACCTATAGCCCCATCAGAATATTTGTGTTTAATTATCCTGCTCTGGTCTGTAAGATAGCTATGTTCCTTATCTACTCCAGACATCATCTCTAATCTACCAGCAGACTTTTTTATAATAAGTTTATCATTAATCTTTATTTCTAGGTAAAACATTATTTATCCTTACATTTTACAGTAGTTGCCATATCTCTTGCTGCCCATCTACAGTCTCTTATATTTGAATTCTCCCTAGCTACACATTTTTCAAATAACTCCGCTCCTAAAGTAGAGTCATATGAAGAGTCACAATCCCGGCATCCTGATAGTAATAGCAAAATTAGTAATTTCTTCATACGACTCCTTTATTTAACTAACTGTTATATACCTAAATCCTACCACACTCTTACCAGACTTAGCAACTTTCTTGCCAGTCTTGCGTTGTAGGTAGTTACCTGCTTTAGAATAGAAGTACATCTTAGAAGTTAACCAGAACTTACCAACCTTTTCCTGTGCAGCATAAACAATACCATTATGCTTAACTGCTACAGTTAGGTAGCCATCTTTTACTTCCATAACATACTCGAAGTAGTCTCCAAGTTTGATTTTAGTTTGGTTTCCATCCTTGTCCTTAAGAATGAATTTAGTTTCCTTCTTGGAGTCACCAGACTTGTCATCCATGAAGTAAATAACTCCATTATCATAATATAGTCTGCATAACTCATCTGAAGGCCCGTGAAATTGCCCTATAACTACTCTAGCCCATACATCACCTATATATGGTAACTCTAGTACCATGAGTCCAGCTTTTAAAGTCTTACCATCCTTGATTTTCCAAGCTGCTTTCTTGCCTCCAAGCATCTCTCTGAGTTCTGAACGTGGATTTTCAGAGTTTTCAGTTGTAACTCCGTTATATGGTGTCACAAATAGAAGTAAATCAAGTTTAGAATCATAATAAAAGTAGTCAGAAACAAAATCTTTAGTAAGTGGGGAAACCGTCTTAGGCTCTCCCTTAAACTTACCATCTTTATCTATTGGTAAGGTTAGATACCATCTACCATAATCTATATTCATAATCACCCATTAGGTTATTTAAAAATAGAATTATAATATTTATAGCACAGATTGTCAATAAAATAATATGTCATAAAAAATTCACTTGACAAAATTTCAAATTAACGTATACTTATATAATACCATGTAATATCTTCTACAAAACAAGCTTGTCTAAAATCGACTCTCCCTCAAAAGAGTCGACAATATAAAACATATAAAACCACATAGTATTAGGTCTTAAATTAAAAATAATAATTTTGAGCTTTAACAACTAAACCTTTACTTAATTTAAAGTTATAAAGGTCAACACAGATATTATCCATAAATTTATTCATATCAAATTCTGTCTCTACAAGTTCTAGTTGCTTAGCTTGGTTCATCATTCTTCTTATGAATTCCATATCTCTATAATCTAACATAACCTTATGAGCATTGGGGGAGAATAACTCCCCCGTTACATCAGAATCAGTTATTATAGTATAATACTTATCATGTAAGACTTCCATTAAGCTGCTTCCTCAAGGTCAATATCTTCTTGGGTTTCAAATTCATATCCAAATCTAGTTAAATATGCTTTAAGATGTATATATTTATCTGGTTCTACATCAAGGAACTCAAGAAACTTCTTAGAAGTCATACTCCTAGAGCCTTTCTTCTTGACAAAGTAACTTAGAGCTTCCACAAAATCAATCTTAGCAAGCATAGATTCTAATTTAGTATTACCTTTAAAGATTCTTATCTCAATAGTAGATTGATTTAAACCACCTACATTAACAGAACTTCTACCAAAGTCTTTAGGTATATCTCCCTCCATACATTCACTTAAGTTACCTACTTTCTGCTTAAGGGCATAAGAGTGATTACGGAAATCTCTTTGGGCTATCTGTTCCATTAACTTATAGTTATCATCATGATTTACAAAGAGAACCATCTTTCCTATCTGTGCATTAGTAAAGAATCTCTTATTAAGATGTATATGTAATCCACAACTAGAGTAATTGAATGCTCTAATATTATCCTTATGTTCTGTAAGAAGTCTAGTCATATTGATTCTATGGAACTCAGGAGTCTCAGGTATGGTTACAATTTCAAATCCAGCATCAGGAAGAGAGCCATCATCTTTACAGATAACATAATCCCCAAAAGATGAGCTAACTAAGTCAGCAGCTTCATACTCTTTAGCCACACATTCTAATTCGATACCTATATAAAGCTGAGCAGGAGTTTCAGTTTTAGCTCTGTTAACTATTTCTAAAGCTTTAGGTATAATCCTTTCAACTTTAGTAGAATAACTATATAATGTACCTGCTTCATATGACTCTGAATCAACTTCTTCTTCCTCTTCGATTGCCAATTCTTCGATAACGAATCCAGAATTATTACTGCTTATATCCCAAATAGTATAATCCCCTCCATCATAAGGACTATAGGAATTATATGCTGAGTCCCAGGTTCCATGATTCCGATTATACACAACCAGATTAGCAGGAATTGGAAAACCGAATCTGGTATTGTCACAATCTCCATTAAACATGATATTACCATAGAGAGATAGATATTCAAATAGTAATTGTCCTTGAGGTAGGCTAAGATTCTCGTATACTTCAGAGAGGCTAACAGCTTCATCCCATCTAGATTCACTATAATTGGGACGGAAATTTATAATATCACTTGCTAGTCTAGTAAGACCTGCTTCCACGAGAGCATTTACATACTCATCTCTAGTTTCGTACAACATTAAGCTTGTTCCTTTCTTCATTAAATTTCATAAAACAATTGTATTAAGCTACATCCTTATCTAAGGCGTTATCAAGACTAGCTAAGTCATCATACTTCTTTATTTCATTTTCCAAGTCTTCGGTAAGCTCCATAATTTCAAATCCGAAGTCATCGAAGGAATGTCTTTCTTTCCATACTTCGAGAAACAATAGAAGCTGGTCAGGCTTATCCCTCACATATTCTTCGAGTTCGGTATCTGACAGTCTCCCAATCTTCTCATACACTATAGCAGCTATATCAAGCTGGGTTAGTGAGGTTTGTAAGTCATCCAATTCATTTCTCCTTTTAAATTCTATTAACTTTAAGTTATACTGTGCAATCTCATCAGTTACTTCTTGCTCTGTGAATAAGTCCTCTGCGGTTAACATCCTTTCTCCGTCTTTGGAGTAAAAGGTGTCGTCCTTTGGGCCTCCAATAATACGGGAACCTCCTGCTGTTACAGCAGCACATCCATGAGTATAGTTCCCATCATTATCCCAACGACTTTGGGTATCCCAATATGCAGACGCATAGTAATTATTGTAGTAAGACTTATTTGATACCCAAGTATCCCCGTTAAGTAGATATCCATCCTTCTGGTTGAAGATAAGATGTCCTTCAAACTTGTCATTAGCATATATGAAAAGTAACTTACTACCCCTAATATGTGGACTTATTAGGTCATCAAATTCACTAGTAAATATAAAGTTCCAATCTCCCTTCAGTATAGGCCTTAAATAGTTCCTAGCGAAGTGCCATGTATCCGAGAACTGTTTCTTAGCTTCATAGACGCTTAAAACGCCGTTGTGCATCATCCATAAGTCTACCCCATCTTCCTGCAAATTCAGCACTTGGAATGGGTGTACATTACTGATGTCTTTCTCACCGTGAGTACGGTATCTAAAGTGGATACCAAGATTAGGTTTATCTTTTAAAGCACGGAATAGTTTAAGGGCTTTCTCTTTCTTCTGAGTCTTACGAATCTGAATCTTCCCATCTTCGGGCCACATAAAGCCCACTCCGTGTGGATTAGATTCCCATGCACAAGCAAAGTCTGTCTCAGTAAAGTCAATCTTTTGTTCAGGTTCTTTCCCTGGACTGTAAACTATTAAACACATATTTATAGTACTCCTAGTATTTCATTATTAAATCTTCTATATAATTCAGCAGATAAATGGTAAGCATTAGTTTCTGTATCATAAGTTGTAGCCATATCCTGTACAATTTCTAATTGTATTGAGCTAGGTAACAACATTATACTATGTAGAGGTAGAGAAATCTGCTCTCTCATCTCCACTCTCCCTGCTGCCACTCCCTCCAATCTATTATTGGGAATATCTGTGGCACTGGGAAAGTAACCAACAGAATTTGCTGCGTCATCCTCCTGTTCTTCAATAAGAGGAGCAACATCACTTTCATCTGCCTCCCTATCCATATCCTTAAACTTAGATACAATTAACTCATATCCAGGAACCCTATACTTCTTAATAAAAGTCTTAAGGTAGTTATACTCAGCTTCCCCATCTAACCATTGTAAAAATGCAGAGACTGATAAGTCAGTAATGGAGGCTGACTTAGACTTAACCCAGTAACATACTGCTTCCACAAAGTCAATCTTGGAGAAGAAAGATACTTTATTACATGTACCCTTGAATAGTCTAAACTCTAGTGTACCTCTATGAGTTATATTAAGAGCTACCTTTCTATGTGGTACAAATTCTGACTGATTAAATTCAACCATTATCTTATTGAAGTATTCCTCAGTAGTATAATCAAATCCAAACTTCTGATGCTTCTTAAACACTTGCATAATATCTGTAACTGCTTGAGGTCTAACACAGTAACTATTCTCTAACCAAGAACGCTGGGCTATCTTCTTGAGAAAATTATAGTTATCAGGATTATACATGAATGCTACGAGCTTTCCAAGAGCCACTGGACTAGATGGTATATACTTTCCATCAGAACCAGAGTCTAAATCAAAAAACCCTATGTTAACATGCACATGTAGGCCACAATTATATCCATTATAAGATACGATGCTCCCCCTTGAAGACTCAAGTAGTTCCCCAAAGTATTTCCTATGTGCCTTAGGGGTATCTGGTCTGGTTACAATCTCGAATCCTAGTTCTTCATCTAGTGAACCATCCCTCTTTAGAATACAGTAATCACCATAAGTACCAGTAATATGGTCAGCAATATCATAATCCCTAGCCTCAACCTCTAATTCCATTCCTATTATAAACTTATTAGTATTTTCTATTTTACGGATGTAATCCCTGACTCCAGGTATCACAGACTGAACATCAGTCTCATATCCTCTAATAGTATCTCTATTAAGTCCACCTGAATAAGTTCTAGGAGGTCTTGCGGTTGTAGGTCGAGGAGAGGAATAAGTAGAAGAGATGGTGCCTAAGCCTATATAATTATTCCTCTCTATATTATAAGTATACTGCCCATTATCTTCATCTAGACTCACGAAAGACCACTGTATTAATCCGCTATTACCCCAAAAGTTTAGGCTCTGAACTGTATAAGTTCCCCTATGGTAATACCTTACGGTAAGAGGATATGGTAAATACACACTAGTCCCACCAGTAATTCTCGTGAGAGTGACATTATTACTAGAGTTTATATTTACTCCAGCTATAAAGTTTCCTACAGCAATTTGTAGCTTTCCTTTCAAGTAGGAGTCCGTATCTATATGGAAATGTGAACTCAGAGCGTTATAGAGTGCAACTAGGTGCTCCTCAATTCTTATCAAGACTGAGTACCTATCCTGATAATTGGCATAAGTAATCTCACGTACCTCTCTTCTGTAATATGTCTGCATGTCTAAAGAATTATCCCAATAATTACTAGGATAAGCACGTAAGAATCTAGTGAGAAATCTTCCCATTTTTTCTGCGGAACTACATATATCATCTAGTGTATATGTATGTAGAACATTAGTTGGCATACTACCTCCTCCTAAGCTGCTAGGCATTTTGAGACTTCCTTAGACGGGGAAATGTATCTCATGTCCACACCTGGGAATGAACTAAAAATAGTCTTAATAGCTTTACTTATAGTCTCAGCTTTATTTGAATGGAAAGTTAGCTGAATGAAAGACTTATGATGTATTCTTCCATTTCTCCCACTCTCCATAATGCTTATAGCACTATAAGTGCAGTTATCAGATATAAAGGCTAAGCCTCCAGCTACATCTGTATATCTATTATTACCAGTGTTGGGATTTATCTCATCTGGTATTAGTAATATGTGTTCAGCCATATCAATTACTCCTCATTGCATAACGTTCTTCAAATAAGCCTATCTCCTTACGAGGTGGATAAGCAACTGTATATTCTATACTTTCTACTGAATCTTCCTCAGCATAAAGTTCTTCTAAGTCTTGAAGTAATACTTCAATTTCGTCTTCATCCATGTTAGCTCCTATTATCGTAAATTACTAATTCCACTTTGCTTCTAAGTACCTTACTTACATATAAATTATTATGTAACTGAGCGGCTACCATATCAACAGCTTTTATTACCCCATCCTTAGTTCTTCTTATATTAAACTGCTTGGTAGCATAACACTTAACACCTTCACCTAGGTTGGGGTCTCCATCAATCTTAGAGAATTTCCAACGTAACTCTTCAACTGCTTCCTTTAACTTATTAGTCTCAGTAGCAATCATGGTTATATGGCATTCATAATACTCTTTCATATTTACCCCTTAAATAATAAACTTATAATTGCTTCTCCATCAGAATCTGGTCTGAGTCTCGCCACTATATCATTATTAGTCATGAAGTGAGGGTCTAAAGATTTAATACTTTTTAGATAATCAAGTTTATTACCTTTAAATACTAATATTTTACGACCTTCAAAATTAGTACATCCATGATATTCAATTAAAGCTACAGTATACTTACCTTTAAAGGTAGCATTAAGTATCTTAAAATTATTAGGATTTGGGTTAGGTGGAATATAGTTTTTCCAGCTAGATTTAAAAAAGCTTGCTCCCATTATTTTATCCCTTAACACATAAAACTTGTTTCAAAGTATGCACTACATCAATCAAATCTGACTGGGCAGCAATAACAGCGTCAATATCCTTGTAAGCCATTGGAATTTCATCTATTACATCAGCATCCTTCCGGCATTCCACACCTAGAGTAGCCTTAATCTGGTCTTCCACAGTGTACTTACGTTTAGCCTCGGCTCGACCCATTACTCTTCCCGCTCCATGAGAACATGAACAGAAAGACTCAGGATTGCCCTTACCACGCACAATAAAGGACTTAGCCCCCATAGACCCAGGGATGATACCTAAATCCCCTTCCCTGGCCCTTACAGCTCCTTTACGGGTAACATGTACATTAGACCCATAATGGTTCTCCTTAGTCACATAATTGTGATGGCAGTTGATTGCTGATTCAGTCTCTGATACTGGTACTCCGAGAATGTTATTAAGGGCTTTGTATGCAGCCTTAAGCATAACCTGCCTATTGGTGGAAGCAAACTCTTGTGCCCAGCTAACAGCCTCCAGGTAGTCGTGATAGTACTCACTGCCTTCTGGTAAGTAAGCCAAATCATGGTCAGGTAGATTGATGAAGTAACGCTCCATGTCTTCCTTTGCCTTCTCAATAAAGTAAGAGCCGATAGCATTGCCAATGCCTCTGCTTCCACTGTGTAACATAATCCACACATCTTGATTCTCGTCTATACAAATTTCTACAAAGTGATTACCACTACCGAGAGTTCCTAAGTGTCTCATAGCCTTCTTAGAAGCTCTTTCTAATATATTATGTTTAGCTACTAATTTATGTAATCCTTTAGCTAAACAATCTTGAGTGTCATAAGTACTAGGAATAAAAGTGTCTACTACATGTTCAGGCACATCATGCCAAGCTCCTCTATCCCCAGGCCCACCGTTATCAGTACGTCCATGAGGAATAAGTCTCTCAATTTCACTGCGTACTGCTACCAGAGAATCTGGCAAGTCAGAGGCTTTAAGGTTAGTTCTTGATGCAATCATACCACAACCAATATCTACACCTACCGCCGCAGGGATAATAGCTCCCTTAGTTGCTATAACTGAGCCAACTGTTGCACCCATTCCCCAGTGAACATCTGGCATAATGGCTACATGCTTGAATATAAATGGTAAACCAGCTATATTCTTTATTTGTGCCAAGGCAGATTCTTCGACTGGTATGTCTTTAGTCCACCCATATACCGGCACAAGTTCTTTCATTAGAAATTGTTTACCCATTATTAAACTCCTCATTTAAAAGTCTAGCGATTATAATTAAAGTAGCTTGTATAGACAATAGAGTTGATGTCTTGACATTATCAGGGTTTTCATCAACGTTAATGAATCTTTTAGCTAGAACATCAAGTAAATCTTGATTCTCATTAATAACTTTATTAAACTTTTCGTATCTCTGCCCCATCATTACCTCCTATGAGCGTTTATTTCCATTACTAGACATCATCTATCTCCCAAGATGTATATTGCTCATACAATTGAACAGAGGAAGGGTTAGTATCTAAATCTTCACCCAACTTATCATAGGCTGCATCATAACCCTCTTGCCCCTCCTCGCCTTCCACTTCTACATCATAAGATGTTACTTTAGTAACACTAAATTTATATTTAGCCATTATATTCACCTTCCAATTTAGTTAAAGTCTTTTCAAATTCTACCAGATTATCCCAAGCTTGCTTATACAAACCTATCCCTAATGCCGCACATACTTTATCATGTGAGTTCTGAAGAGCAGTAAAACTCATCTCATCATTAATAGATTTAAACTGTATTACACCAGTATAAACTAGCCTGTTGACAGAGTTATCTTCATTTAACCCCTTGTTTATAACGGTAGTTAGGGACTCATCATTAAGTATAACTCCGACAGCACATTTAGTCTGGACTTTCAGAAGTACATCAAGTGGGGCATCTAGTCCTCCTGCAACCTCTTCATCGTAGATGTACTTACATTGAGTCTTACAGTTTTGAGCTGCCAGACTCTTATTATTAAAAGCTTCTCTTATCTTAGCTAAAGCTTCTTTAGGTTCAATTACTTGAGTCATATTACCTACCTCCTTAATAAGGCTATAATGATTATGGATACAATTGCTAATATAACTGGAATCCATACAGGGAATAATACCCACCACCAAGACCAAGTTATATAGTTAGTTAGCTTAAGTCCCACGAATAGAACTGTTAGCATTGCAGCAAGGCTTGCACCTCCGCTATTTGTATTATTTGACATACTAACTCCTTCCTATTAAATATACTATATTCCCTATTGGAATCTCATACGCATAAGTCATATTATCGCCTTTACAGTAAGGCCTATCTTCCTCATTAGTATAAGTCTCTACAGTTACAATTTCTTCTTCATCTTCCCAGACATTAGCCACAACAATGCTTTCAGGGTTTTCTTTCTGGAGTTTCTCAATTAATTCTTTAACTTTCATATAATCTCCTACTTTAATAATTTGAGTTTAGTATTTAAATCAGTAATAGTCTGATTAGTTTTCTTTAGTGTTACATCATTCAGGTTTAAGTAACCTTCTTCTAACTCATTTACAAGTGTCCCAAATTCAAGAATCTGCAAGCTAATTTGTTTAGACAACTCTTTTCTTCTCTGTATATCCGCTAGTATAGCCTTAGCTGCATTTTTATACTTCTGTATTAGTGAGGTTCTCTCAGCAATAGTTAATTCAGCCTTTACTTCTTCAAATAGTGACATGTTATATCCTTTTTTCTTGATTTATTTTGTATCCGAGAAGAGTATCTTGATCCCGAGAATAGCCAAGAGGAATCACATACATTTATCGAGATGATATCGTATCTTCATAAATCCTGTACGAATAGGGGAAACAATAAGTGTTGCTGCAAGGAACGTGAACCATAGACATACCGCTGATGCCATCGCTGTGCCATATGATACTTGTGTCAATACACTTGATTGAGGATCAATCACTTGCGTAAATACCGCAAGAAAGAAGAGGGTTGCCTTTGGGTTGAGCACATTCGTAATAAATCCTTCTCGAAACGCTTGGAAAGATGAGAACTTGAGTGATG
>ERZ650304.594-NODE-594-length-17757-cov-109.792114_pt1 | contig 17757 bp, 20 predicted proteins | sample MGYA00376240_ERZ650304 | MGnify/ENA primary metagenome ERZ650304 (study PRJEB26733, sample SAMN07839271) | wastewater metagenome | biome: small river; feature: stream; material: water | place: USA: North Carolina | collected 2016-03-01 ...
ACCTCTTTTTAACCGAACTATCCTATATTACCTTCTGCCTCCCCGCCTGCACCACCACCTACACTTTTATTTTTATACAATTTATTGGTTCTGTAAATACCTATACCGCGTAACAATGAATTTATTCCATTATTTAAAGTCGTATTGGCATCTGCTTTTTTCTTAGCTAATGATTGCATATAATCTTTCCAGATATTGTCCTGACTAATTTGCTCCGCTGCTTTATTATCTCCAACAAGTTTTAATGCGTTAATATAATTACCCCATGATTCCGTATTACTTTTATGGAACTGGTCGCCTACTTGCAGCATCCCTTGTAGTTTTTGTCCAAATAATGAACTCAATTGATTAGGGTCTGCACCTAATGTTTCTGCCGTTCCTAAAATATCAGCAAAACTTGTATCCAATTGATTCATTTGAAAATCTCTGGCAATAGTATCTCCCTGTGATTTATTTTCTGTGGCATTAAGTATCTCAAATACTTCATTCGGTGTTTTAAATGCTTTGCGTTTAGACATAGCATTTTTAATACCTTTTTCGGCTTTAGCGCCATTTGCTGCGCCTACTGCAATGCCAGTTACGCCAACTACTGCTGATGCTACTGCTGCAAAACTCATTGGGTTAAGTTTTTAATGGTGGTTAATATTTTATCAATGAATGACTTTTTACGCCATTGTAATTTTGCTACATACTTATCAAACTGTGAATAATCAGTTGCAATAACTCTTTCTTCAATTTTTTTCAAATCTCTCTTATCATCTAAGTTCAAATGCACTGTTACCCATACGGTATCTGCCAGTGTAATAGCAGCCCGTTTAACCCCTGGCGGTGAAATGAAGTACTGTGGTGCCATTAAATGTACAACCCCTTCTTCTGTTGCAACTAATATTTCTCCTTTCATTAAAAATACAGGATGTTCGTGAAAATGAATTTTACCGGTAATTGCCATGCCTGCTGGTATTGTTATTTCACGCAAATATATTCCTTTACAAAAAGTATGCTGTAATGGGCACGTATCACTATCTCCAATTACCGCTTCCGGCCTTGTCTTTAATTGTGCTTCAAATGCCAAAATTGCTGCCCTTGCAGTTTTTTGTGATATTTGTTTTTCTTCTATGGTAGCAATTTTACTCATACATTATTTGTGAAACCAGATTGTTCCGATAAAGCATACTTAAAGATAAAGAAATCCAACTCCCCAAATTTAGTCATTTTTGCAGAATTTACGCTGTTATAAATTAACCCATTTGTATTATCTCTTACGAAGGTAACGGCAATCCAATATCCTCTGGCTGGAGTAGCTGCAAATCTGGTATTAGTTCCGTGTAAACCTCCCCGGCTATTTTTGTCAAAAAGGAATGATGCGTTCCACTTTCTTTCCCACTGTTTGAATTTTATTGGTGGTATTTCGCTTTCAAATCCTGCTTTATCGGTTACTACTTTTGAAACAAACCACATATCCTCGCTTACCACTTCTATTCCTATTGGAACTTTTATTTTTTCTTGTGGTTGATTAATTGTAACTCCAACTACCCAATCAGTTGCAGTACCAAAGAACTCGTTATAATCATTATCACTTAATGCTATTTTTGGATGTATCCAAGGTATGCCGTTTTGAAATGCCATAAATGCACAACCGAACCCATCATACAAATCAAGGTTACAATATTCTTCCGGTACAAATCCTGCAAAGGTTAAGAAATCTTCTGTTTCAGGATGGAATAAAATAGTATCATTAGTTTGCCCAAATGCTTCTTTGAGATTATAAGTGCCACCCTGTACCAATGATTTTACAGTTACCATTACTGCTTTTGTAAGTGTATTATATCCTGTGATAATCCTGAATTTTTCCCTATCTGTTGATGCAGTTTTATTAAATGTTTCCATAAACTGCCCACGCTTATCAAAATACATTTTGGCTTTCCCTGCTGAAATATCTTTTGCAGTTTCAAAGTCATGTTTTATGTACGCTGATTTATTTACATCCCAATACATCACAAATCCATCCCCAAAATAAATGCTACCTATATGCGGATATTGGCAACCATATATTCCAGATATTTTTGGTTGGCCTTCACTTATTAATGAATCTGCCGGAGCAGCCCTTACAATACCATCACTACCTACCCGTAAAAAATCATCTGATACCTGGAATATAAAATTATCATGCTCTGCAATAGCTAATCCCACCCGTCCATCATATAATCCCATAGCTGTAATATCTCCTTGTTCTATGGCATCAAATGTTTTTTCAAGATACCCGAAAATATTAAAATGTGTTGGAGAATTTATTGATATATTACGACCAAATCTTTGCTCATTTTCAAACCGATTTACAAAATGTACTTTACCTCCGTCATTAATCCTATTGCCCCAATGATCGGATGGAGAATGATGTTCAAATATTTGTATCGCACTTTGTCCTATTTTTCTATTTACAAAAAATGTATCAAAAGTATTAAATGTACCTGTTGGTACTGACAATGTATTTTGTCCACTTATTTCAACTAATGGAATAGAATAAACTTCATAATAAGTAGGTTCTACTGTGCAATCTCTTGGCCGTTGTATTTCTATTTTTGCACCCACTGTTAATCCTTCCAGTTTATCATCATTATCAATTAATATCTGATTAAAATAATTAGCAGGTGGATTTGCCTCTCCGCTAATAACAGTATCATGGAATGGGCTTAATATTTGATAATTAAGCAGTCCGTAAGTTGCGGTGTCAAATATAGTTCCATCTCCATTTGAAATAAATTCAACCCTATCATTTTTCTGATATTGATATGTTGTGTTAGTTTCAAAATTGTATGATGCGTTATAGTCATTAAGACTTTGGATAGTAAGTTTTATTTTGTTATCAGTAGTACGTTCAATTTTATCAATTACCCATTGCAATTCAAATCTGTTTACATTTTCACCACGCACAATTGAAAGGCAACTTGCGCCGATTGGTAAAGAAATGCCATTGCCATTAAATTCAATATCGCAAAAACTTAATAGATTTTTTTCTTGTGTTTTTGGAATATTTAAGTAATTATCATCTAAAGGTAAACTGCCGCTTAAAAGAGTAACTGGATAAACAGCACTTACTTTATTGCAAGGCCATTTTACAACAATCCCAAATGGGTACCTGCCACCTGCTTTTAATCCTTTCTTATTATCACCTGCTGTATCTTTATTAAGTTTTGTCAAAGTCATGACATCAAGATAAGGAGTACCTGAAAAACAGGCTGATAATGCTGTATCTGCGGTAACTGGATTGCATGGGTTACATAGGTTACTGCAATCTAATGTAAAACAGTTATTATGATTTAATACAACTGCTTTAACAGTAAGATTTCTTGTACTTATATTCCTTACTTTAAAGGTAGCAGCACCACTTATGGAATCAGAAACTTCATACTTATTACCAGATAGCGCTACTCTTATTCCCCCTACTGGATTATTATCGCAATCTCTTACATAAATATTTACTTGTTCATAAAAATTAGTTTTATAGGTAGGGAAATCAGCATCAGTAATTTGGATATTTATTTCTACCATTTGCCCATATGCCCCATTCATTGTTACTGTTTTCACATCATGAAATCCTGTTCCACAATCTGTTTCTACCCTAACCACTGGTGTTATAGTCTGTGTATTATCGCTACCATATAACCAAAAATGATAAAACCCATTAAAATCTGTTATTGCTTTTATGTTTCCATCCCACCAAATTTCTGCACCTCTTACTGGTCTATTATTAGCATCAGTTAAATAACCAGAATAAGCAGATGAAGTATGAAATCCTGTTTCAAATTTTTTACAATTATCATCAATAATTAATGGTTCATAAATTGTAACTGCTCCTGCACAAGTATCAAAATAAATTTCTTCTTTATAAGAACTTATTGTGGAATCAATATCACTGGTACCTGTATAGTTTCTTATGTCAGGTATTGTACCAACTACATATGTAGAAGTATCTTGTCCGGAAGAAGTTGACCCATCATTTGATTTATGAGATGCTATTCGTATAAACCCTCTTGTGCCTTTAGGTACTTTTATATTAAATTGTTGATAATAGAATCCTCCATTATCAATAAACCCAAATATTTGGTCTGCTATTTCAGTATGGTTTATTCCTGAAACTATTCCCACTTTTTTAGTATTGTTAAATAACGGGTCGGATTGATATTGTTCCATTTGTGCCCAATATTCCGTTCCTTCTACATATGCTATAAAATTTCTTACCTTATATGGCGAACCGCTGCTGTTATGAAATACCTGGTTATATCCATCAGATACATTTGATGCCCCAAATCTTGCTACATCATTTTCATCATCAGGAATAAATGGATTATCTCCCTCATTTCTATATACTACTCCATTCCTGTTAGTTATTCTGTTATGTACAAGTGCAAATATTGTTACATCAACTAATTCAGTATTGCATATTCCATCTGCACATTGAAGATTAATAGTAAATTTTTTTGCTTCTTCTCCACTAATAGGGCAATTACCTTTTTTATAATTATAAAAACCTAAACTATCTTTTATACGAATTAATCCTTGTGGCTGCTGTGGCATAGGATTATAAACCCTATTGGTTTCATCAACATCAATTGGATTACATTCTTTATCATTACAAAAAATATAATCGAAGCAACAGTCTGTATCTGAAAAATTTAATAAGTCTGCAAGCTCTCTTTCATACCACATTTGATCTTGTGTAGCGTAAGGCGCATATTTTTCAATCACTTCTACCGACCTCCATAATGGACTTAATCCATCGGTAAATAATTCATTATCCCGTCTTACAGCAACTTCAATTCTATCTACTAAAGGATTACCAACAGGCATCCTGAATTTAAGGCACCGTGGGAAACCTTCGCTTGTATCAAAGCATGATTTGCTATCTTGAAAATATGTGCTACTTACTCCCATCCATTCGCTCACACGACCATCATAATAAATATGCCGGTAACAAACCTGTATAGCTACATCAAGTAAGTGATTTGTTAAGTCAACTTCATCAGCTTCTAATGGAACCCATTCTCCCTCCAATTGTTTGCATATTAACGGCACACACATTCTTGTATAAGCGCAAGGGTCTGGACATAAATCAAAAAATGGTGTGGTAAAGTTTTCGGTAGCAATTGATGCTTCAACATCAATCATTCCAATATCATAAAGTCCATCTGTCCATATCAAAGCCTTACCGTGTCTATGGGCACAAAGTTTTTCGTATTTTAAATACGCTCTCCATGGCTTTATAGCGTGTTTTGGTTCTGCACTTAATGGTAAGCAGTCGTTATCCCCTGTATATACAATCTGGCAGGTAGCATCTTCATTAACTCTAAGTACATAATTTAATCCACCATCATTTAATGTCCACGAATAGGCTTCGTTTGTAATTGGGTCTTTGTATGTACCAACACTATTTGGAGTGCCTACCATTGGGTACATATCGCAGGCTTGGTAATTGGAAGGCATTGGAGTAGATTTTCCTATTACTCCTTTTGAAACAATGTTTCTTTCATTATTAAGCATGAAAAAAGCACTATCCTGTGGTAAGTATTTATTGCTTACATCCAGATTTAATTTAACCGGTTTATTTGCTTGCCTTTCTTGTGCCATAATATTATTAACCTAAATTCCAATTGTAATTTGTTCCATCGTAAAAGAAAGCCAGTGCTGTAATTGCGCCTGCTGTATTATCAATAACGCCATCCCATCCATTAATAAATTCACTACCTGATGGGAAAGTTAATGTTCTGCCACCAGTTCCATCTTGTGTAACATACAATACCCCAGCCGTATTTGGAATAAGATTAGTAATAGCAAGTGTTCTATTTCCACCAATTGTAAAGTGGCCTACATTACCATCTGAAAAATCCCATGTTACTGTTGCCGCATCTGTTAATGCTACTGGCGTATTTACGCTACCATTACCAAGCCTTGAAAAATCAATAATTGCAATATCTGGTGGTGGCCCTGCCTGCCATGTATTTACTCTTGTAATTGTTCCAGTAACACCATTAAACGAAAAATCTTCTCCTTTGTATTCAGTGTTCTTATTTACGTTAATCATACCTAATCCTGTGGCACCAATAAGAGCATCATTCTGATAAGTAGTTGCTCCGTCAACCGGGCTACCTGTTTTACCATCAACAATCAAACGTAATTCTGTGTAATTATTATAGATATAAGTGATAACATTATTTACAACATTATTAATAATATTGTTTATGGTATTATTGGCTGTATTGTTATTTATAGTTCCTGAACTCCCTGTCATTGCACAATCTGAATCAGAAGATGAACTTACATAAGCAATAGTATTTGTAATGCCACACAATGAATTAAATGAATATCCATAATCAAACTTTGGATTTAACGAAATAGATTGAAGGATACGTGCCAGACTAATTCTGCCCATCATTTTCTCCATGTTCTTTCTTTCCCGTCTGTAATTCTCAAAAAAGAAAGCCCTTTCCCATAACGGAACACTTTTTTTATTTTCTACACTTTTATACTTTGTCCAGTTTACCAGTGTTTCAAAAGCAACTTCCGGTACTGCTAACTGCCCATTTATTTTATTTATAAACCCAAGGTATTCTATGTAAACTTTTTTATGTGGGAAATTAAAATCAAATTGAATTAACCCACTTTCTTCAAATATCTGATACCCTCCTGCTTTTGTATCACAAGTAGAACTACAAGATGTAAAATGGCAGCACCAGGCATCGTAACAGCAATCATGTATGGTCTGAATGTTTTCTGTTGTTTCTTCAATACACCCACAAGGTTTCAATGCTATTTTTACAATAAATTCTTTTGTTGTTATGTATTCTACTTCTGAATTTTCGGTGTTGTAGTATGGAGTTGTAACTTCTAAAAAGTAGTCGCCGTTTGGATAAAGTTTTTTAATAGTTGTTTTATCATAGAACGCATCATTGATTACAACTGTTTCTGAATCTTCTGTAACAGTAAGGTCATTACAAATAGATTTCTTTTGATTACAGCTTTGGCATACTTCTGAAAGGTCTGTTATTGAATCATCATTGGTAAGGTTGCTATTTAATGGCAGAGGAATTTTAATGCCTCTGCCATTAATATATCCTACAAATAATTCCTGTTTAAAATCTGCCGGTAAAGTAGCTGTCCTTGTGTTTGGATTTACGGCCAGTATTGCACGTTGCTTACCACGTTTTAATGTTTCCTGTTGCAGCTTATCCAATCCACGGCAAGCCCAATGAGAAAACATTTGCTGCATTTTCCCCCGATCTTCATAAGTATCCACTAATGCAGCGGCCACTACTCTTGATAGTGGTACTAATTTTTGATATTTATCCGGGCAGTCTGTTTTCATACTTTTGTTCTTAATGATTTTGCTGAAATGGCTTTTTCTGAATCCCATCCTAATGTTCTTATTCTGTGGAGTAAAGCACCAAAGCCTATTGAACATCTTGAATCAATAATCCAGTCTGCAACGCATTTATTTTCTCCAAAAGCTGTAATATATACATTACTTCTTTTGTGTCTACTTTGCTCTTTTATTGTTAAAAAACAACAATATTCTGGACTATAAATATACCCTGTATCTGTCCCATGTTGTTCCTTGTATTTAATATCTTTATCAATCTGTAATCCCTTTTTCCACCCATTTTCTATAGCCCATTCAATAAAGGCTTTAGGGTTATTTACCCATTCATCACAAACTGTCACACCTCTGCCTCCATAATCATTGTACTGCTTAAAATTAACATTGTAACATCGGTCTTTGATACGTTCCCATATACTATATATTGGGTGATATGACAACCTATGATTCTTTTTTCTTACTACTCTTGGTTTCCCTGTACGGCATCCACAGGAAGTTTTATTACTCCCAAATTTCAATCTACTCAACCTTGTCCATCCTATCTTACCGCATTTGCATATATATTCGACAATTTTATACCCTTTCTCATTGACATAACATTTCCCCGTTAACATAGTTAATCCATAAATATCTCCTGAGTTATAAATTAACCTTATTGGATTGCCTCTTGTTTGGTGTTTAATCATATTTAGTCTGATCCCCCATTATTATTTTTATCCTGCTGCCCAATTTTATTAGTATATATTGAAATTAATTGTTGCTGTATTAAGGCACCCACTACATCATCTACTTCATAAAGGCCATCGTTTTCAATACCATCACTTGCATAAATAATTGGCAATGCGTTAGCATGTGTGCCTTTTGGAAATATTATTTCTTTACCAAGTATTAAAAATGTTTTTGTGCCATCTGGAAATCCATCATCTATGTCCTGAAATATCTGTGAAAGGTTTACATCACTTTTTACATACTTACATTGGCAGGTAAGACCACCTATGTTCTGCAGCCACCTTTCGTTTGGTAAACCTCTCATTATTTTTAATCCTGAAATATCAATCTTATTATCTTTAACTGGTAAAGGGTCTGATTGAACAAGTATATTGCTTGGAATATTAAAAACCCCATCTTCGTTTTTTGTATTCCTTGCATGAACCCACATTTGAAGTGGGTACTGAATTTTTGCAGTGGTAATAAATTCCTCCTTAGTAATAGCCGCTTCATCAGTCGGATGAGGCCAAATTTGCGACCATGCTAACTCTGCTATTTCTAAAAGATTTGCCATTATTTCTTTTTACCGAATTGAATTTTCACGTTTGCTACTGGATTTTCAGTGGAAAAATATTCCCTGCTGAAATATTGCTGATTTCTACCTTTCCCGGTATATCCGCTTTCAGATACAATATACCCGTTTTCAATTTTTCTGATACTGGCACTTGTATTTTTATCAACATCAAGTTTTTCAGTACTGCTGGATTTTTTTGGAGATGATTTTTTAGCAGTATTACTTACTGCTGAACTTTTTGTTGGTGTATAAGATTGTCTTGCCATTGTATTATATTTAGTCGGTTTCCCGGTTTAAAAAATCAAGATAGTTTTTTAATTTTATAATTATTAAAAATAACATCCAAATAATTCCTGCTACTAAACTTGCACCACACACTACAATAGGATAAGCAATTAACTGTTTCCATTCTGTTACTATACCAAGCAAATACCCAAAGCCATATCCAAACATAGAAAATATACTTGGCATACAAAAAGGACATACTAATAACGCTTCAAATATCTTATTCCCTGCTTCCACTTTTTCTTCTGCCCATTCTCCCACTTTATCAAAAATCATCCCCGGTTCCGTAGAAATTTTTATGCCCCAAATAAATAATGATGTTATGAATATCAATTTCAATATTATAAATATCATACTGTCCCTTTTAACTGACCTGTAATAACATTATCTTCTTTCAAAGATTTTTGTGAAGTATGGTCTGCAAAACTGTTAACTAAAAAATAAATTATTAATTCCCTGGCCCATTCTGGCCATTCAGTATCGGTGCTAAGAGTAGGCGATGCAATTTGGTCGTTATATGTTGCATCATACACAGAAACAACTTCTCCTACTATTGGATAACGAATATAATCTAACCTTACGTTAGCAATATCCTTTGGCAGAAATTCAAAATCATTACCCACTTCTTTTGCTATGGGTTTATTTTTTGGCTTTAATAATTCAATGTTGGTAGTGCTTCTAACATTAAACTGCTGCCCATCCAATACTTCAATAATTCTGTATAATACTTCATTTACACCATTGCTTTCATCATCACAATCTTTTGCATCTTCGCAACCGGTTTCCTTTAAGTACATTTCGTACATATTCTCAAACATATAAAAGTCAGATGGCTTTGCCATTAATCCATCTGTAACCTGTTGTTTATATGGAGTGATAAGATAAGAAATAAACCCTTTTGCTTTTTCTGTTGGATATGCAAATGGAAGTGTAATACCCATTGTGTCACCTGTTATATAACTAAGCGTTCTATTAGAAGCCCTACGCATCATACGATTAAACATCCCATAATCAAATGTGGAATTTTCGTCTTTATTCGCAGCATCTCTTGCGGCATCCTCGTATAGTGAAATTATGTCCATTTACTATTGTTTCATTATGCTTAATTCAAAAGGCAAATTAGTCATTAAGCTATTACCCAATAATAATGTAGTTGGGTCAAGCGATTCAACTGTTATTGTATTGGCGCTTGTAAAGTTTGCTCTTATTACAGCGGTTGATGGTTTACCCATTAAAATAAAAGTATTGTTTTGTGTCAATGGAGTAAACGTACCGCTTAATGTTCCAACATAAACCCCTACGCCTGCTGTTACCCATGCAATAGTTACTGTATTCCTTGTATCAACTACTGCTGTTGGATTACCAGAACCACTTTGAGATAACTTACCACGATAAATAAAATCAACCCCGCCTGCTGCTACAAGGGCTTTTGGGTTAATATTAAGATGCTGTGTTTTGTTGCAGCCATCTTGTACAATTGCACCCAATGATAATATACCACTGGTATCATCAAGTGTCAATGAATAATCATATAAATTGATGGTATAATTATCAGTTAGCCCTACTGTTTCTTTATTTACATTGCACCCGGTAATATTAAAATCTTTTGCAGGAGTGTTATCAATTATTGGCGTTCCTTCATTGCAATTACAAGTGCATATACAACCCAATAATTTTTCCAGCTTATCAATCCATGTACTTGGGTCTGCACCACAATTTGCTGCGCCCTGTGCTGCTGTAACGTAGAATTGGCTTTCTACGATTACACTCATTGTAATTGATTTTTCATCATCTGTGCAATCGCTATCCAACCTTGCAGATAATTCATCCCACTTCTGCTGTACGCAGCACATATCAACAATACATTTTATTATTTTGCTGCAGTTTATTTTGTAAGGAATGTTGTAGAAAATATTATCGCCGTATTCATACCATACGCAAGTGGTGCCGGTAATTATATACTGTCCTTCATACAGTATTACAGAAAACGAAGCATAAGCAATATCAACCCTGTTAGGCAATCCACTTGCTGTAGGATATTGTAAGTCCATATCAATATCCTGGCTGGTGTACATAGTACCTTTATAATTCGGTGGCTCATTTAATAAGAAAACAACTTTACCATCTTTACAATTGCCTCTTATATCTACATTTAAACAGCCTTCATTTTTATTTTTATTGTTAGGGTCAGGAGGGCAGATATTTATTGTTTTTGAAACGGTATATTGAGTGCCATCATCATCTGTTAATTGCACATCAATAGCATAACTTCCATACACATACTTACCGGCAGTTTTAGGAATTGCAAAACTTACCCTTGAAGTCATTGGAGGGTTAATATCAAAACCAGAAGTAGAATATTGTTTTATTACAATGCCCAGAGGGTTTGTAATTTTTACATTAGCTCCTTGTACACCACCGGAAGTTCCAGTACCCCCTGGCAAGAATACGCTTGGTGTAACGTCAACATAAAAAAATCCGGTACAGAGATCGGCTACTATTTTTGAATCAAGGGATGTTATATTTGGACTTCCAGTTATTATTGTTGCCATGGCATTTTTTTTAAACTATTTTTTATACAAAAAGGTATCACTCTTTTTTTAAAGTTGTTCTAAAATAAAATTTGAACTACTGCTATAAAAGAATGATACCTTCCTTACTACTTTGATGTCCTGCTGCGAAAACTCATTCTAACAGTAGGATTACCAATTTCGCTTGCTTTGCCTGCGGTTCTTGTTGCTCCACCACTCCCTGTACTTCTGTTTCCGGAAGCAAATGGATTAGAACCTGTTTTTTGTGGGGTATAAGGTGTACGGCCTTTGCCGCTTGTACCGCTACCACCACTGCAACCTCCCAATTTTCCGCATCCCATAGTTGTAAGTTTTATCCGTTATCAATTCTTTTTACTTCGTTCTGCAGGTCGGTTAAATGAACTTTGCCTTCTTCTGAATTTAAGAAATCAATAAACAATCTTTCTTTTTCATCGGGTTCAATGTCCTTTGGCATATCTGTTAATTTAACCCATTTGCCACCTTTTGCTTTTTTACTTATTTGGTTTTCTACTTCTGTAAAAGAAATAACATTCGCTGTAAGTAATTTCGCAACTATAACCTGTGTTTTATTAATGTTGCTGCTTTCTTCCTGTAAGATAGCATTTAGGCCATCCACTTCTGCTGCATCCAGGAAGCTAACCAACATATCCTGCGCTTCAATTAAAGCATCTTCTTCTGTTTTGCCATCTGTTGCGCTGGGCACTTCAAAGAAACTGCCATTCAAATGAATAAGCATTTCCTGCGCTCCTTTTAAATCAAGTCCAACAATTTTCATTGCTGCTCTTGTTCTTAATTTAAAATCTTCATTATTTATTTTCAGTTCATCATTCTTTTTATACTCCCTGAATTTTTTGGTAGGTTCATCCGGACAAAACCCTTTAAAATCTTCATTCGCCGGATAAGCATCAAGGTAATTTTGTAACAAAACATCTTTTGTAACCAAAACTCCATTTTTAAACTGTCGTGCTAACCTTTCATTTGGTGTAAACGGCTCATTCGCAGGAATATTATCACCATCCACTTTGGTTTGCTGATCTTGCCAAATAGTACTTGCAGTTTGCTTATACCGAATGGTTTTATTTTTCCCATCTTCCCCCTGAAAAGTAATTTTTAGATATGGCTCCCATATTGGAAGTTTATCAACTCTTACTCTTTGGTCTTTACTTATTCTTACGAATACCGGTGCGTTAACATCCATTGAGGGTAATAACACATAAGTTTTTAATGCCATTGTTTTTTAGTTTAAAAATAATTTCTCTCTACTTTAATAACGGGCAAAGAGGATAACCGTCTTTTATTATTTATAAAAATGATCTCGTTGTTGTTAAGCGTTTAATCGCTTCTTCACGGCTGATGCTTTTTTGAAGCATCATTTCTTTTATTACTAAATCTGTTGGTTCATATTTTACCTTCGCTATAGTAAGGCTATCTTCGCTATCAGATTCTTTATTTTTTTTTACAGTACCATCCTCATTTAACCCTGCTGCCAGATGTGCTTTTTTTTGTTCTTCGGAAAGTTTCATAATTAATTTTTTATTAAAGAAGTAAGGGCAATTTCTCACCCTTACTTTTATTTACTAACTTAAAATACTAACCTCCTAATCCCATGTACCCCCACGCATTAGCGCAGTGAATTTCGTTCAGAAACCGGGTTTTTACAGTCCATTCCTGTTCTTCACAACCGGTTCCGAAAGTGTTACGGCCACCGTTAGCACCGCTGATAACACCATTGGCGTCTGTCAATGTATCCCAAACTCTACCCAAAGAAATATCTTTGAAGTAAACCCTGGTAAACATTTTTTCAGTGTATCCGTTACGGCCAGTTATCATGCTGGTTCTGTTTGGAGAATTTGGGTTATTCCACATTGGAACAAAGATGGCAGAGTTAGGGAATATGCTACCTACGCCACCTAATTCTTTACCGTTGCTGAATGAACATTCATCGTAAATGTGCAAAGTGATACCTTCCACTTTGATACCACAATACTCCATGTTAATCCACTTACAGTCATTCATTGGTTGTTCGCTGTAATCCAGTTTTACAACACCGGCAGCAAGTAACATCCTTTGAAATTGAGAATAAAGTACACGGCCAGCAAAAACGGCATACTCACGGCCTACCACACCTGCTAAATCAAGTGCTTGTTTCCATGCACGTATATCATCGGTGGTAATTTCTGTTGAAGATGCCGGAGTAAATTTAATACCCCTTGCTCTTAAAATTGGTACAATACCAAAGTTGGGGTTAAGCAGTGTTTCATAGTGCTTACGTTTTTCAAAACGTTTGTACATATCCTGCTGTGGTTTTACATACCACCTTTCTTCTAATTTATTCCCATTTTCATCGTAGAAAGGAATTTTAAGGAACTGGCACTTATTAAGCGCATCACCACACAATTCACCTTTGTCGCCAAAAGTAATCATGTTTACATCTACCTCTACAGGTAAATCATCAAAAGCAAACTGTCCTGTTGGGCAGGCGCAATCAGCAATTTCAGAACCGCTTAATACCAGCATTTCAGAACCGTCAGGTACACTTTGGGCTGATGCTGTAGAACTTCTTAACCTTACGGCCAAAACAGTATCATTACCGGTAGCGTGTGTAACAGTTACTACTTCTGCGGGTTCACCATTTGGTGCCAGCAAAATTGTGTTACCCTGCTGTGGTAAAACATAAGCACCACTTACGAAGTGATCTTTACCTGAAAGACGGATATTTGCAGTACCCCCGGAACGAGCCGGAACTACTACACCGCCATTATTACGAATCTGTTGCCTTTGTCCGTACTGCTCCAGCAATGTGTAAGCAGGGTGGCAATCTGTTTCATAGCCCATAAATTCGTCCAGCCATGTACTCATTGTACATTCACCAACGATATTACAGTTATAGGCTTCTTTGTAAATCTTATTGGTGTTAATACGACCTGCGAAAGCAGCGTCAAAAAAACTTTGGTCAACTGGTGTTCCCAGCGGCCCGGAGAAGAAACCATTTTGGTATCCTACCCCTTTTGTGTCATTTGTTGATATACCTGGTGTTGCCATGATAAATTATGTTGTGGCTCCAGCATTAACTTTTTCTGGCTTACCAAAAGATGCTATCTTACCTTTCACCTTTCCATTATTGGAACTGGCTGTAAGGTTCCCTAAACCAATAGCATTTCTATCTCTTATTGGGAACGTTTTCTCAAATTCAGCGGTGTTATCCGAAACCCCTTTGAGGTAACTACGATTTGCGGCTGCTTCCAATACTTTGTTCCGTATCAAGATTTCTGATAAGGCAGCAATGTTAATACTGTCGTCCTTGTTAAATAAAATTTGGTTACGTTTGTCAGTGGTTTTTAATAAATCTTTGACTTCTGCAATTATTTCTGCAGGTACATCTAACTCCAAAGGCGCAATGTCAACATCTTCTGCTGTTTTGCCCATCTGTAATGTGATTTTGCCGGAAACATTCTGGAAATGAGAATCAACTTTCTGGGCTAATTCTACTTCATTTGCTGTTTCGGCTGCTGCATTATCGGCTTCTGCCTTAATTGCTTTGTCTATATTTTCAAAAAATCCTACTGCTAATTTTTGTTTTGCTTCTGCTTTGGTGCTTAATTTTTGTGTACCAAAATCTCTTTTCTTTTTTGCAAAAGCCTTTTCATTTTCATCTTGCAGACTTTCAATGGCTTCATCGTCCAATTGAAAATATCTTTCTGCCCTGATAACTTTCTTTTCTTCTTCTGTAAAGCCTTGCTCTTTCAGTTCTTTTTCCAATTCCTGTTCTGAAAGTTGTGTAAGGTCAGAAGTGGCTACAATTTTCATTGCTGCATAAGAATCAACTGTGCCGCCATGTGCTACAAACCAATCCAGCCTTTGTTTGTCTTTGGCATCTTCGGCAGCTTGTTTTTGTTCCGGTGTTAATTCTGCAGTTGCGGGAAATTCTTTTTCGTAAAGGGCTTTAATTTCTTCTTTGGTAAGTTTTGGCACTTCGGCTTTTGGTGTGCCATCCTCATTTAATCCGGCTGCAATATTTTCAGCTTTTTTCTCTGCTGTAATTTCAATTGTTTTAGCAGTGCCATCTTCATTCAATCCTGCTGCTATGTTCTCCGCTTTTTTTTCTGCGGTTAATTCATTATCGGGTTTATTATCTGTTTTGCCAGTTTCGGTATCATCATTATTTTCCTGTTGGTGTTGGATTTGATTTACAAAATCAACCCGTTCAACTTTACCTAAAGAGGCAATTTCTTTCTTTTCTGTAACTACTTCTGACATAAAGATTTATTTTTCAACGTAAAAGTAAAAATTAATACAGGTGATTGTTGTTTTGTAAAACATAATTATATATCTTCGGTATAAAATATATACACTATGGCTTCCCTATTATTAAAAAATTTTCCTACTGACATTAGAAAGCATTTATTAAAATTGCAGATGGAACATAAAGTTGAAAAGGGTATTGGTCAATACTCATTAGAATCTGTTATTTATAAAATAATAAGAGCGCAACCAGATTTTGAAGGGAAAAATAAAAAATGAGTTATAAAATAGTTTACATATACGCTTTAATAAACCCTTTAGATAATGACGTTTTCTATATAGGGGCAACCGTAAATCCGATTGCAAGATTAAGCCTACATATACGATCTTACGGCACTACTGATAAAAGATATAGAGTACTATCTTTGCTATATAATATTGATATTGAACCAGAAATGTTAATATTAGATACTGCCACTTTACAAGATGCTGGATATTGGGAAGTTTTTTATACCGACCTATATCGGTCTTATGGTTTTGAACTTAAAAGATGCTACCTACCATACAACCATTTTGACCGAAAGGAAGCAAGGAAGAAATCAAGAGGACTTCCATGGAAGTATGCAAATACGGTTAGTAGAAAAATTGACGGTAAAGATATTCACCATTACAGACGACTTGTTTTAAAGCATTTTAAATTTTATCAACACACATAATTTTTCAGAAAAAAATTAAATAATTAGCCATGGCAGGGAAACCTACTAAAAGAGAAATAATAAGCACTGATGAACTTAGGCAGTTAGTTGCTCAATCCGGATTACCGGTTGCTGAAATAGAAAAAGGAGTAGGTATGCCCAAACTTACATTGGAAAAATCATTGGCTGCAAGACCAGTAAATAAAAAGGGTCATATAAGAACAATGCCTGAAAAATGGGCACTGGCAACAGTAAAGTTTATTAGAGAAAGAAAAGTGGAAATAGAAGAAATTAAACTTGAAGTAAAAGATGTATTAATTGAACATAATGTACCTATAATTGAACCAAAGGTTATTATTCCAGATGAAGAAAGAAAACTGGAATGGATAAAAAAACTGCAGGAAGCTAAAGCAGAATTAAACTAATCCATCTTTACATCTCCAAATATTTTTCTTCCTACTAAAAACGGACGGTAACTATCTATTGAAGTTTTTGTATTATCTGATTTTCCACCTATTTGTTCTGCGACTACCATATCGCAAAATATAAACTGATAATCCTTTGCAATGCCTCCTAACATTTCCCGATCTATATGGCAATCATCTGGTAAAGATAAAAATGTATCATAGAAAGAATGATGTACAGTATAAAGTGTCATTCCGGAAAATACCCCTGTAATTCTATTCCCTTCTATACTATCTGCCACATAGTACATTCCAAAGTAAATATCATACCGTTCTGGTATTTTTGATAGATAGTATTTCCAGGCTCCCTCTGCCATAAATCTACAATCATCTTCTGAAATACAAACATAGGGTAGCAGATTATCTTTTGCGTATTGTACGATTTGTTTATGGGCACGATTAATGCCCATTTTATTATTGTGCTTTACAATTATTCCCGGCCATACACGGTATCCAAATTGTTGCTCTAAAGATTGTTTATGAAAGTGTTCTAACCTGTCAGTTCTATGCTCTAAGTTAATTGTATTTATTATGTTGTATTCAATCATTTTTTAAAATTGAAATATTAAATGGTACAAAAACTCTAAACTCCCCTTTCCGGTCAAAATAATCCCAGCCTTCTTTTTGTTCATTCCACTTCCCGGCAACTGCTGATAAATCATTGCTCCCACACTCACAAGTTACCTTCTTAATATTTTTTCTATTTAATGGAACTAATTTTGAACAGGTGTTACAAAAGGCTGCTGGCATTATTATCATTTTAGGGAATCGTGAAACGGGTTAATTTAATTCAGGCTGTGAGTTAATTTCTCCTAATTCTGGTTCATCGTCACATCCACAAGGTAATAAAAGTAGTAATGTTTCT
>ERZ650304.595-NODE-595-length-17688-cov-4.243918_pt1 | contig 17688 bp, 17 predicted proteins | sample MGYA00376240_ERZ650304 | MGnify/ENA primary metagenome ERZ650304 (study PRJEB26733, sample SAMN07839271) | wastewater metagenome | biome: small river; feature: stream; material: water | place: USA: North Carolina | collected 2016-03-01 ...
CAAAACACCATGGTTTACCCTAAAGAAAACAGCAACTCCGCACGAATGGAATTGGCCAATAGGTTGTTTTTCCGCCTTTACCAATGCGCCAACATGTTGCACAAAACAGGCACGCGCGCTGTTGAGAAAGAAGGCCTCACCACCCAGCAATGGGCCGTCTTGGGCGCCCTCTCGCGCTCAGACGCTGAAGGCGGCATGAGCGTGGGCGACTTGGCGCGTTACTTAAAGGTGAGCCGCCAAAACCTGTCTGGGCAAATTGGGCGCATGGAACGCGACGGCCACATCGAACTGCTGGCCGACACCCGCGACCGCCGCGCCAAACGCGTGACCATGACCCAGCACGGACGCAAGATTTGGGAACAAGATGCGCAACCCAAAATTCGCGCGTACTACGAAGCTGCGCTGACCGACTTCTCCACCGGCGACCTCACCCACACCCTGCACTACCTGCTGAAGCTGCTGGACAACATGGAAAAAATCGACCAATCGGTCGAACCTAGCAGTGAAGATGAGTGAGGATCACGCCAGTTTGGTCTTCATCGACTGAAGCGCCCGCACGCGAAAGTCAGAAGGCGTGACCCCCATGTGCTTTCTAAAAAAGCGCGTGAAGTACGCCTCATCCACAAAGCCCACCAAATTGGCAATTTGCTTGATGCCATCGGTTGAGTAAACCAGCTCACGCTGCGCCTCATGCAAGATGCGCGCATTCACCACATCTTGGCTGGACACATTCAACACCTCACGACACAAACGCGTCAGGTGCCCCGCCGTCAACCCCATCTCGCTCGCATAGTCTTCAATCGGGCGACGCTCGCGAAAATGCGCATCCACCAAGGCCCGAAATTTTTCAATCTGCTGCGCCTTGCGTGAGTTATGCGCCATGGGCGCAGGTTCCAACACATTGCTCAAACGCGCCACCTGCACCAACAAGGCCATGAGCAGCGACATGCCCGCCGCCACCTGCCCCACCGCATGCACGCGCCATTCGCGCTCAATGCCTAAAAACAAAGGCATCAAGGCTTCCGCATGGCGACTGGATTCATCCAAATGCAAAACGGCAGGCTTGCGCAACACCGAGACCAATTCAGGCATCACCACGGCAGCCATCGACTCGAGTGACTTTTGCGCCGCCGTCACCACAGGGCCGTCAATGTTCGAACTGAACTGAAAACCATGCACGTTTTGGGACGGTATAAGAATTAAGGCAGGACTGCTGACTTTGTAGCGTGCATCGTTGATCAACACATCGCCCTCACCTTGGGTGAGGTACAAAATTTGAATGAACGCATCATGCTTGTGAGGGCGAATGTCGTAGTTGTACGGGGATGACCGGACGGGAATCCATTCAAACTGAAACGAGTTGGTCCAGCCGCTTTGCTGCCGGTCGCCGTACAAGTCGTAGCTGGGGATTGCGCTTTTCATCAGGGTTATTCCTAGGTCGGTATGCATGAATTGTCCTGGTGACTGCAGGATTCGTCAAATTTAAAAATAAGCCGCGCACACAAACTACCAGCACTTCAACAGGTGCTGACGATGAACGAACAAAAACATTGGCTGGGATTGCAAGAACGTGTGTGCGTCGTCACAGGCGCAGCAAGTGGCATTGGCGCAGGCATTGCACAAGCACTGGCCGACGCAGGCGCCAAAGTCGCGCTGTTGGACCGCAACCTCGAAGGCTCTCAAGCCGTGGCAGCCAAGCTCACCGCACAAGGCGCTACCGCCATCTCGATTGTGTGCGACACCACCCAAGAATCCCAAGTCAAAGCCGCGGCCCAACGCGTGGCCGACGAGCTGGGCACTTGCTACGCCTTCATCAACAACGCGGGGCTGTTACGCTCGGGCGGCTTGGACGAGGTGAGCCTGGACGACTGGAACCACGTGCTCAATGTCAACCTCACCGGCTACTTGCTGTGCGCACGCACTTTTGCCAAACCCATGCGCGAAGCGGGCGTGGGCGCTTTGGTACACATTGCATCCATCGCCAGCATGTTTCCACAAACCAGCAGCGGCGCCTACAGCGCAAGCAAAGCCGGCGTGCTGTTGATGTCACGACAAATGGCCGTGGAATGGGGTCCACAAGGCGTGCGCAGCAACGCCGTTTGCCCCGGCATGATTCGCACCCCGCTGTCCGCCAAGTTTTACGAAGAGCCTGGCTTTGAAGCCAAACGCGCCGCCGTCACGGCCAGCCGCCGTGTGGGCGAACCACAAGACATTGCCGATGTCGCCGCCTTCTTGGCCAGTCCACGCGCGGCGTATGTGAACGCCGCCGAGTTGGTGGTGGATGGTGGCATGTCCTCAATGTTGATGGACATGGTGCCGCGCCCAGGCTTCAACAAAACCGTACAAAACTGATTTACTTTGGAGAACGCAATGTCTCAAAACTTTGAATGCGATGTGATCGTGGTGGGCTCTGGCGCAGCAGGCTTGTCTGCCGCCATCACCGCCAAAAAACGTGGCCTGGATGTGGTGGTGCTTGAAAAAGAACCCGTCTTCGGCGGCACCACCGCACTGTCAGGTGGCGTGTTGTGGATACCGCTGAATCAGCACGGCCGCAAGCAAAACCCTGCCGACACCCGCGAGGCCGTGCGCACTTACATGATGCAAGAAACCGGCAGCTACTTTGATGCCGCAGCTGTGGATGCCTTCATCGAGAACGGCCCCAAGATGGTGGAATTTTTCGAGCGCGAAACCGAAATGAAATTCGTGCCCACCATGTACCCCGATTACCACCCAACAGTGGCAGGCGGCGTGGACATTGGCCGATCCATCTTGGCCGCGCCTTTTGACATTCGTGGCTTGGGCAAAGACATGCCACGCTTGAAGCCGCCACTCAAAACCATCACCTTCATCGGCATGATGTTCAACTCATCGAACGCCGATTTGAAACATTTCTTTCAAGCCACCAAGTCACTGACCTCGTTCATTTACGTGGCCAAGCGCTTGGTCACACACATCAAAGAATTGGTGCTGTACCAACGCGGCATCAACGTCACCAGCGGCAACGCGCTGGCAGCGCGCTTGGCCAAATCGGCGCTCGACCTGGGCATTCCGATCTTGACCAGCAGCCCCGTCAAAGAAATCTTGATGAAGAACGACCACGCCACCGGCGTACGTGCTGGCGGCGAAGGTGGTGAGCGACTCATCACCGCACGTCACGGTGTGGTGCTGGCATGTGGCGGCTTTCCGCACGATGTCAAACGCATCGCCAAAGCGTATCCGCACCTGCAACGTGGCGGCGAACATTTGTCACCCACCCCCACCAGCAACACGGGCGATGGTTTGAACATGGCCGAAGCCGTGGGCGGCAAAGTGGAGATTCGCTTCAAAGACGCCGCAGCATGGATGCCCGTGTCGTATGTGCCTTATGCCAATGGCGAGTTCGGCGTGTTCCCACACCTGCTGGACCGCTACAAACCCGGCATCATCGGCGTGCTGAAAAACGGCCAACGCTTCACCAACGAAAGCAATTCGTACCACGACGTTGGCGCTGATTTGATCCGCGCCTGCGACGGCCAAAAAGACACCGCCATGTGGCTGGTGTGTGACAAAACCACGCTCGGTAAATACGGCATCGGCTTTGTCAAACCTGCCCCCATGCCCATTGGCCGCTTCTTGCGCAACGGCTACCTCATCGAAGGCAAGACCTTGGCTGAGCTGGCCCACAACGCAGGTATCAACCCCGCAGGCTTGGAACAAACCGTGCGCGAGTACAACGTCGATGCCGTCAAAGGCAATGACCCCGCATTTGGTCGTGGCACCACCACCTTCAACCGCTATTTGGCCGACCCCGAAAACAAACCCAACCCTTGCGTGGCTCCTGTGCAAACAGGTCCGTTCTATGCGGTCAAGGTGATCATGGGCGACTTGGGCACTTTTGATGGCATTCAAACCAGCGTGGTGGGCGAAGTGCTCAAAGACGATGGCTCTGCCATTGGCGGCTTGTACGCCGTGGGCAACGACCGAGCCAGCATCATGGGTGGCAACTACCCCGCTGCAGGCATCACACACGGCCCCAACATGACCTTTGGTTTTGTCACCGGCAACCACATCGCAGACAAAGCAGGAGTGAAGGCATGAGCCACTTGAACAAACCCCTCATCGACCACCGCATCTACACCATTGCCTTGCGCAAGATGCCTGAATTTGTAGAAGTGTTCAACCGCTTGGCCATGCCACTTTTGCTGGAAACATTGGGGCACCCCGTGGGGTTCTACACCAGCTTGGTGGGGCCACAAAACCAGTTCATTCACCTGTGGGCCTACGACGATCTGGCGGACTATGAACGCCGCTGCAAAGCACGCGACAGCCACCCCGACTTTCCTGCGTACTTGGCCGCATCGGGACATCTGATCACCGCACAAGAGACACGGCTCATCAAAGCCATCGGGATGCCCGCTTGGCCATCGCTCTGAGTGAGAAACCTTCAAATTTAAATCAACACATTGACTCAATAAGAGAAATTGAATTGGAATTCAAATCACACGAAATGACTTGATTATTCAGGGAAAACGATAGTGATTTAGTAAAAAAAACACCTTCCATTTCGAAACTGCTTCAAGATAATAAACGTAAATACATTGACGTATTTAAACCAAACTCACATGCACCACAACGCCACCTCATTGTCCAACCCGGTTGTCGCCATCACTGGCGCTGCCGACGGCATTGGCTGGGCCACTGCCCAGCTCTTTGCGGTGCGTGGCTGGCGTGTGGCATTGCTTGATATGAATGGCGACAAGGCGCGCGAACGCGCACAAGCTTTAGGCCATCACCACATGGGCATTTTGTGCAACGTCAGCGACGAAGCCCAGGTCACGGCAGCCATGGCGCACGTGGTGGCACAACAGGGCCGTCTCGACGCATTGATCAACAACGCAGGCATTGGCGACCAAGCCGTGCCCACTTTGCAGCAAACAGCAGATGCGTTTGACCGCGTGTTGTCGGTGCATTTGCGCGGCGCATTTTTGATGACGCAAGCGGCACTGGCCCACATGCAAACACAAGGCCGAGACGCCAAAGGCAACCGTGGTGCCATCGTCAACATTGGCTCCATCGCCAGCACCAGCGGCATTCCTGGACGCAACGCCTACAGCGCTGCCAAAGCAGGCATTTTGGGCATGACCCGCGCACTCGCCACCGAGTGGGCGCGCAAGGGCATTCGCGTGAATGCCGTGGCACCTGGCTATGTCGCCACCGCCTTGGTGGCTGACTTGGCCGAAAAAGGGGCCATCAATGCAGCGGCCATCGTCCAGCGCACACCGCTGGGACGCATGGCCGAGCCAGCCGAAATTGCCGAAACCATTTTCTTTTTGGCCTCCCCCGCCGCCAGCTACGTCACGGGTGCCACCTTGGCTGTGGACGGCGGCTGGAGCGTGCTGGGTGCGCCCGACTTGGCGCTGGGCGATATCGAACACGCCTGAACAACGCATCACACAAAAACACAGGAGACTTTCACACCATGTTGACCATCAACCTTTTTAACGGCCTCGTCTACGGCGCATTGCTCATCGTGATGTGCTCAGGCCTGGCCTTGATCTACGGCCTGCGCCGCGTGGTCAACTTTGCCCACGGCTCGCTCTACATGCTGGGCGCCTACCTCGGCTACACCGTCGCCCTGCAAAGCAACTTCTGGGTCGCTTTGGTGGTCGCCCCCGCCTTGATGGCCGTCTTTGGGGTGCTGCTGGACCGCTACGGTTTTCGCCTGCTCCAAGACCGTGAACCCCTCACGGTCGTGTTGGTCACCTTCGGCTTGCTGCTCGTCATCGAAGACATGGTGCAGTCGGTCTGGGGCAAGAGCAACCTCTCTGTCGCTGCACCCGAGGCCTTGAACTTCTCTGTCGATTTGTTTGGCACCTCCGTGCCCGCCTACCGCATTGGCGTGATCGTGATGGGCGCGGCTGTGGCTCTGGGCCTGAGCCTGTGGCTGCGCTACTCCAAAGTGGGTTTGTTTGTGCGCGCTGCCAGCACCGACCCCGTGACCACCGCCATGCAAGGCGTCAACACCGATGCCTTGAGCGCTGGTGTGGTGGGCTTGGGCACCGCGTTGGCTGGTTTGGCCGGTGTGGTGGCTGCACCCTTCTTGTCGCTGTCACCCTCCATGAGTTCAGACGTGTTGATTGACTCTTTTGTGGTGGTCGTGATTGGCGGCTTGGGCTCACTCGCAGGGGCCTTCATTGCCGCCTTGCTGCTGGGCATGGTGCAGGCCATTGGCGCGGTGTATTTGCCTGATGCATCGGTGCTGCTGCCCTTTGTGTTCATGGTCGCCATCTTGATTTGGAAGCCCGCAGGTTTTGCTGGCAGCCGCACTTAATTCCCGAGGACTTTGGATATGAGCCCCCTTCGCGCTATTGCTTATTCTGTCGCCGCCCTGCTCGCAGGCGTGGGCTTGGTGGCGGTGATCAGTTCAAACACCGTGCTGTCACTGCTGACCCAAGCCGTGGTGTACGCCGTCTTTGCCTTGGGCATTGGCGTGCTGCTCAAGCAAAACGGCTTGGTGAGTTTTGGTCACGCCTTGTATTTTGGTGTGGCCGGTTACGCCATCGGCATCACCTTGCAACAACAACTCATGCCCGTCGAATGGGCCATCTTGGCCACCTTGGTGGGCATAGGCATCGCCGCCTTTGTGGTGGGCCTGATCATCGTGCGTGTGCCCGGCATTGCGTTTGGCATGTTGACCTTGGCGATTGGCCAAATGTTCTTTTTGTCGGTCTCGCGCGCCCGTGGCGTCACAGGTGGCGCTGACGGCATGCAAGTCGATTGGCCAGCCACCATTTTTGGGTTTAGCCAATCGGCCATCCTCAAGCCTGTCACCCTATTTTTGATTTGCTGGACGACCTTGGTCATCGTCATGCTGCTGCTGACCTTGTTGCTCAACACACGTTTTGGTGCCATCACCGAAGCCGTGCGCGACAACGAAGAACGCGCCCGCTTCATTGGCATCTCCACCGTCATTCCACGCGCTGCCATCTACGCCTTGTCTGCGGTGGTCACCGCCGTGGCGGGCTTGCTGTCCACCTTGAACACCGGCTTTGTCTCTCCCGAGAGCTTGCACTGGAGCTTGTCGGGCATGGCCTTGATGATGGTCGTGGTCGGTGGCTTCAAAGCCCTGTGGGGCCCCGCCTTGGGCGCGGTGGTGTATTTCATCTTCAAAGACGTGGTGGGCGACTACGCCACCCATTGGATGTCTATTTTTGGTGTGGCCTTGATCGCCGTCATCGTGTTCTCGCCCACGGGCATCGCGGGCGCTTTGCAAGCCCTCTGGCGCGGCAAGCCCGCCTCAGCGTCACGCGCCAAAGCCGGTGCGCATTAAACGGCAAACAGAGCCGAAAACAGAACGCTAAATAGACCGACACACAGACACGGAACCCCTATGAGCAATTCCTCTCCTTATGTACTTCAGGCCGACGATGTGGCCATCCACTACGGCGGCGTCAAAGCCGTTGATGGTGTGTCCCTCACTTTAGAAAAAGGCCAAATTCGCGGCCTGATCGGCCCCAACGGTGCTGGTAAATCCACCGTCATCGATGCCATCACCGGTCGTCGCCGTTTGACGCGCGGCAAAGTCACCCTGCGTGGCACCGATGTGAGCGAGATGGGCGTGGTCGAACGCCGCATGCTCGGCTTGTCACGCAGTTTTCAGCGCACCAGCATTTTTGGTGGCATGCCCGTTCGCAAACAAGTCGAACTGGCCTCGCACAAGATGGGCGTCCAAGACTCGGCCGCCGATGCAGATGCTGTGCTCAAAGAACTCGAACTCGACCGCATGGCCCATGTCATGGCCGAAGACTTGGGCTACGGCGAACAACGCCGCCTCGACTTGGCCCTGGCCTTGGTGGGTCGCCCCAGCGTGCTGCTGCTGGACGAGCCCATGGCCGGTTTGTCGGTCAAAGAATCCCACGATTTGGCGCACCACTTAAAAGCCCTCACCTCGCGCTGGGATGTGTCGGTACTGCTGGTGGAGCACGACATGGATGTGGTGTTTGGCATTTCTGATGTGGTCACTGTTTTTGAATTGGGCCGCGTCATCGCCAGTGGTGAGCCGGCCGCCGTGCGCGCTGACCCGCGTGTGCGTGAAGCTTATTTGGGGAGTGCAGCATGAGCGCCTTACTGAACCTGAAAAACGTGCACGCCTACTACGGCGCTGCGCACATCTTGCACGGCCTGAACTTGCATGTGAACGCAGGCGAACGCGTGGCCTTGATTGGTCGCAACGGCGTGGGCAAGACCACGGTGGTCAACACCATCTTGGGATTGGCCAGCCTCAAAGCCGGTCACATCCATTTAGACAAACACGAAATCATCAAGCCCCGCCCCTACATGGCCGCACAACACGGCATCGTGGTGGTGCCCCAAGGCCGCTGCATCATTGCCAACCTCACCGTGGAAGAAAACCTCTTGCTCGGCGCTGCGGTGGGTCGCAAAGGCCCATGGTCTGTGCCTGAGATTTACAAACTCTTCCCCATCTTGCAAGAGCGCGCCCACACACCGGGCACAGCGCTGTCAGGTGGTCAACAACAAATGTTGGCCGTGGGCCGCGCGTTGATGGCCAACCCCAGCTTGATCTTGTTGGACGAACCCACCGAGGGCTTGGCGCCCGTGATCGTGGACCAACTCGCCGACATCTTCAACCGCGTGGCGGACGAAGGCACGGCGCTGTTGTTGATCGAACAAAACATGAGCCTCGTCGCACGCGTGGCCCACCGTTACTTGGCCATGGCCAAGGGCTCGGTGGTGGCACAAGGCGTGGTGAGCAACTCGCCCGAAGGCCTCAAAGATTTAGAAAGCCATGTGATGGTCTAAGGCCATCGCATCCAGTTCCCAACGGCCGCCGGACCGATTCCGGCAATCCTTCATACCTAGGAGACAAGCATGCAATATAAAAAAATCTATCAACTGTTGGCAAGCGCAGCGCTGGTGACAGCCCTGCCGTTGAGCGCCTTGGCGCAAGGCAAAGAGCCGGTCAAGGTCGGTTTGGTGTCGTCCAAAACAGGCGTTTGGGCGGAGATGGGCGAGGAGGTCATTCGTGGCATCCGATTTGCGATTGATGAGGCGAATACCAAAGGTGGCGTGGATGGCCGCAAAATCGAAGTGGCCGAAGGTGATGACGAGGGCAATCCCGACACTGGCCGTCGTGCCGCTGAAAAGCTGGCACGCGATGGTTACAACTTGCTGATTGGCCCAATCGGCTCTGCCGTTTCTTTGGCCATTGTTCCGAACCTGGAGCGCTGGGATGCGGCTTACTTCGCCACGATCAGCAAGACCGACAAGCTGACCGGTGAAACCTGCAAATTCCGCAGCTTCCGCACCGTGCAGTCGGATGCGATTGACATTGCCATGATCAACGAATGGGCGCCCAAGATCAAAGGCAACAATTTCTCCATCATCGCGGCTGACTACGCTTGGGGCCGTGACTCCGCGGCATCTTTTAAGAAGGCCGTAGAAGCCAAAGGCAAGACCGTGGCCACAGTTCTGTTCTCCCCCTTAGGGACCAAGGACTACTCACCCTACATTGCCCAATTGAAAGCCGCCAATGTGGATGGCGTTTGGGCTGCCATCCCTGCACGCGATGGCATTAACTTCATGAAACAAGCGGGTGAGTTTGGTCTCATGCCAAAGACACCAGTGATTGGTCACGCAATGTTGTCGGATTTCATGGTCGGTGCCACCGGAAAAATCCAAGACGGCATGGCTGGTACTTTGGGTTATGGCGTCGACATTGATAACCCACGTAACAAAGCATTTGTCTCGGGTTTCCGCTCTAAGTTCAGCCGAACTCCCACCGAAACCGAGGGCTTGGCTTATCACGGTGCGACAGTGATGTTGGAAGGGGTGCGCTTGGCCAAGAGCCCTAAACCTGATGACGTGAGCAAAGCTTTGCACGGGGCTCAAATCGAAACCATCATGGGATCTTTGACGCTGCGTGCTGCCGATCATCAATTGATGGTGCCTAACTTTATGGCTCGCGTGAAATCGGTCGACGGCAAGCTCCGCCCTGTTGTTGATCAAACCTACAGCCCCGCCATCGTTCCGAGTGCATCGCCACTTTGCAAGATGTAAAGCGCGTCACCACGCACGCTTATATCTGGGTCTGCCCTCTGATCGGGGGCAGATCATGGACCTCAATTCCTTGAATCAGAAATCATCATGAACTCATCTCCTCAGTCCCTGCGAATAGAAACGGCAGATGTCATCGTTGTGGGCGGCGGCGGTTCGGGCATGGCTGCCGCGATTGCAGCAGCCGAACAGGGTGCGCACGTCATCCTGCTCGAAAAAAATCCATTTTTGGGCGGCACCACCAAGCTCTCGGTGGGGTCGATCACGGCAACTGGTACGCGTTTTCAAAAGGCCAAAGGCATTGAAGACACACCAGATGAGCACTTCAACGACATGTCTCTCTTCTTGAGTCCAGAGTTGGCCAAGAAGGAAAACTTAGAGTTGCGTCGGGTGTTGGTGGATAACGCGCAAGCGACGCTGGAATGGCTCATCAGCATTGGACTGAGTTTTTATGGGCCGATGCCAGAGCCGCCCCACAGCAAACCGCGAATGCACAACGTGCTGCCCAATTCCCGGGCCTATGCGTACTACCTCGAGAAAGAGTGTCGCAAACAAGGCGTCGATATTCGTTTGGAAACTCGCCTGAGCCATTTGGTCATGGATGGTGAGCAAGTGACCGGCATCGTTGCGGACACAGGTTCGGGCATGACCGAGTTCAACGCACGCGGGGGGGTCATTCTTGCCAGTGGTGACTTCAGCGCTAGCACAGCGCTGAAACAACAGCACGTCCCGCATGCGGCGCATGTCGATGCAATGAACGCTGCCAGCACTGGCGATGGGCATCGCATTGCCCAACAAGTGGGGGGCTGGATCAAGAACCCCGAAGTGATGTGGGGGCCAAGCATGCGCTTTAAGGCGCCGCCGGTGGAAACACTGCTGCGTCGATTGCCACCTTACCGTTGGATCACCAAGCCGATGCAGTTTGCGTTGATGAATCTGCCGCTGTGGGTGTTCCGCCCTTTTGTGACTCGGTTCATGACCGCGTCACTGGCGCCAGAGCCTTCCCTTTTACGCGCTGGAGCCATGCTGGTTAATAAACGGGCTGAGCGTTTCAGCGATGAACTGGATCGCCCAGAACTTCAGGTGCCGAACCAACCGGACAAAGAGGCGTATCTTGTGTTCGACCATCGTGTGGCGCAAATGTTTGAGGCGTGGCCTAACTTTGTTTCTACCGCGCCAGGCGTGGCTTATGCGTATTTGAAAGACTACAAACACACACGTCCTGACCTGTATCACGAAGCTTCCACATTGGCTGAGCTGGCTCGCCAAATGGGGATGCCTGCAGACCAATTGAACACCAGTGTTCAAGCGTACAACCAGGCGATACAGGCGGATTCAACACGCACGCGTCAGCCGATTAGCCAAGGGCCTTTTTATGCACTCGGCCCAGTGATGAGCTGGATTGTTTTCACCGAAGGTGGGCTGGCAGTCACTGCGCGGCATGAGGTGACGCGACCAGACGGTCAGCGCATCTTGGGCCTCTGGGCGGCAGGCTCAGCAGGGCAAGGCGGCACCATTTTGGCGGGGCACGGGCATCACATCGGTTGGGCCATGACCTCGGGCCGTCGTGCAGGTCGCTTCGCTGCAGAGCGCGCTATTCAACGTTAATCTCACATCCAAACTCACTATGTCAGAACCCTTTTCTTCTCACAGCTCATACCCCGTTGTGCAATTCCTGGTGCGTCGTGGACACACGGTCGCATTTGCTTTGTCCGCGTTCGTTTTTCTGGGCTTTCTCGGCATGTCTTTTCAGTTGGGACAGCTCTGGCCAAGCCTCGTTGGCTTCGTGCTTGCGGCTGTAGTGCTGGGGCTGTTGGTGAGCTATGTGGAGGTGCTCCGCATCATTGCGGACACCCTGTTGCCTAAGTACTAAGAACACGTGGATTCAAGGAGATAGCCCATGACACTCAGCGATGTAATCGTGATCGGCGGTGGACTTGCAGGACTTGCCGCTGCCAACAAAGTGGCCGAGCAAGGCTGGAGCGTTCAAGTTCTGGAGCAGAGCAAAGACGATGCTTACTTGTGCAACAGCCGCTATACCGGAGGCTTGTTTCACATTGCCATGGACGACATGGCGGGCGACCCTCAGTGGGTGAAAGAGAACTTAGAAAAGACCACCCGCGGGACGACCCATCCACAGCTGGCGGATGCCTTGACGCAAAACGCGCGCCGTACTTTGCGTTGGCTGTCGTCTTTGGGCGTGCGCTTCATTCAAGCGGGGCCTGATGGCTTGCGTCGCAATTCACTTTCCCCACCCGGGGTCCGTCAAACTGGACTGAATTGGCGTGGACGCGCGGGTGATGTGATGTTGCGTACCTTGGGTGATAAGTTGCGTGCGCAAGGTGGCACGATCGCACAAGGTATGACGGCACAACGCCTGCTGATGGGGGCCGACCGTTGCGAGGGTGTCGAAGTCAAAACCGCCACAGGAGATGTGGTGCAGCTGCATAGCCGTGCTGTGGTCATTGCGGATGGTGGTTTTCAAGCCAACCCAGATTTGGTGAAGCGCTTCATTTCTGCTCGACCCGATCGACTGTTGCAGCGCAATGCAGGCAGTGGCCAAGGCCAAGGGTTGCTGATGGCCGAGGCGGCGGGTGCAAAACTGGTCGGTACAGATCGTTTCTATGGACACATTCAACATCGCAAGGCCATGACCGATGGGGCGTTGTGGCCTTACCCCGTGCTCGATTCGTTGGCGTGCGGTGGAATCGTTGTAGACGAGACCGCCCGTCGCTTTTGTGATGAAGGCTTAGGTGGTGTGTTCATCACGAACGCGATTGCCCAGCGCGCTGATCCGTTGTCGGCTGTCATCATCTTTGACGAAGCCATTTGGAACGGCCCGGGACGCGATTGGTTGCTGCCTGCCAACCCCTACCTGCTCAGTGCCGGCGGCAATCTGATCAGTGCCGAGACCTTGCCTGAATTGGCTCAAAAGCTGGGACTCGATCCCAGCACGCTGGTCGATACCGTCACGCGCTACAACCAATTGGTCGATGAAGGCACTGCGTCCGATCAGCCGCCACGAAGCCTTCATCCGTATAAAGCGTGGCCGATTCGGCATGGGCCTTTTCATGCCATCGAGGCTTGCGCAGGGATCACTTACACCATGGGTGGCATTGCCACGGACGCGCAAGCGCGCGTCTTGCGTGAGGACGGGCAAACCATTCCAGGGCTCTATGCAGCAGGTGCTTGTACGGGTGGTTTGGAGGGGGGCGGTGAGGCGGCCGGCTACTCAGGTGGATTGTCCAAGTCAGCGGTATTTGGCATGTTGGCTGGAGAAGCCATCGACCAATACCTGCCATCGGTCTGAGCACAGGGTACGAAACAAAGGCAATGAGATGAACGCTAAATCAAATACAACACCCAGCTGGGATCAACAGGTCGATCTACTGGTGATGGGCGCGGGCCCTGCGGGCATGACCACGGCGCTGGTTGCAGCGCTGGAAGGTATCAAACCGTTGATACTTGAAAAATCTGCTTGGGTTGGAGGAACTGCAGCCACCTCGGCTGGAACGGTATGGATTCCAGGCAATCGACAAAGCCTAGAAGCCGGTTACACCGACAGCGCAGATGCCGCTGCGCGTTACATGGATGCGTTGATCGGCGGCCCGGATGTGGATGGCCGACGAACCGCCTATTTGGCGACGGGGCCGAAGGTGGTTGACTACCTGCGTGAAAAAACGGATGTTCACTTCGTGCCTTGCGGCAAGCACCCAGACTATCGGGACATGGATGGTGCAGCGATCACAGGTCGTGCACTCGCGCCGGCCATGTTTGATGGACGACTTCTGGGTAAAGACTTTGAGCGAGTCCGTCCCCCTATTCCAGAGTTCATGGTTCTGGGCGGAATGATGGCGGGTAAGAGCGATCTTGCGCCTTTGATCCATCGCTTTCAATCGATGAGCAACTTCATTTATTCAGGTCAATTATTTTTTCGCTACGTTGTTGACCGTTTGCGTTACTCACGCGGGACGCGTGTTGTCATGGGCAACGCGTTGGTCTCACGTTTGTTTTATAGCCTTCGCAAGAAGAATGTCCCCGTGATGTTTGAGACGACGGTGCAGGAAGTCATCTGGGACGCGGGTCGTGTGGTGGGTGTGGTCGCCCAGTCTCAAGGCAAACGCTTACGCATCCAAACTCGCCGAGGCTTGGTCATTGCGACAGGTGGTTATGGTCACAACACAAAGCTGCGCCAAATGTTCATGCCAACACCAACACCGCCGCTCAGTGTTGCTTGTCAAAGTAACACGGGCGATGGCATTGAATTGGGATTGGCACATGGCGGCGTTGTCGCCCCAGAAACTCAGGGCCCGGGTGCATTTTGGACACCGGTTTCTGTGACCAAACGACCCGATGGAAGTCGTGGCGTCTACCCCCACTTGTCGCTTGATCGTGCCAAGCCTGGACTGATTGCCGTCAACAGCGCTGGCAAGCGTTTTGTCAATGAAGCCAACTCTTACCATGACTTTGTTGAAGGCATGTATGCCTCGCACAAGACAGTGCCAACGATGCCGGCTTACCTAATTTGTGAAGCAAATTTCGTGAAGCAATACGGTCTGGGCAATGTCTATCCAGGCACTACCAATCTGAAACGCTTTGAGGCGGGCGGTTACCTCTTGACTGCGCCTACGCTTGAGGCCTTGGCATTGAAACTCAAAATACCGCCAGAAAATCTGACGGCAACTGTGAGCCGTTACAACGCCATGGCGGTTCAAGGTAAAGATCTAGATTTTGGCAAGGGCGACAGCGAACTGAATCGTTTCAACGGCGACCCCACGCAAATGCCCAATCCCTGCCTGCGTCCCATCGCGCATGGTCCGTTCGTCGCCATGGAAGTTTGGCCTGCGGAGATTGGCACCAGCACTGGATTGATGACCAACGCCGATGCACAAGTGTTGGATTCCCAAGGGCAGGTGCGCGATGGTTTGTATGCGGTTGGCAATGACATGGCGTCCATCATGATGGGAACCTATCCTGGCCCAGGAACGACGCTTGGCCCAGGGCTGACATTTGGCTATCGTGCCGCGATGCACGCAGCGGGCAAAACTGTTTGATTTCTTATTTAAAGCGAACACGATGAATAAAACGTCTTATCTGCATCAAACCTTTGGTTTGGATGGCCGTACGGCCTTGGTCACAGGGTCCGCGCGCGGCATTGGGTTGTCCATTGCAACCGCGCTTGGCAACGCGGGTGCGCGAGTGATCATCAACGATCTTCGATCAGCGGCCTGCGATGAAGCTGTCGCAGGCTTGCAAGCGCAAGGCATCGATGCACGCGGCGCTAGTTTTGATGTGTCTGACCATGCGGCCGTGCAGGCGGCACATCAGCAGCTGCTTGCCGAGCATTGGGATGTCGATATTTTGATCAACAACGCGGGCAACCAAAATCGCAAACCTTTGATTGAAACGACGCCTGTGGAGTGGCAGCAGTTGATGAATGTGCACGTCAATGGCTCATTCAACTGCAGCCAAATATTCATACCGGGGATGCGCAATCGTGGCTTTGGCCGCGTGGTGATGACTTCTTCTATTTCCGCTGAGGCGACTATGCCGAACATTGCGGCTTACTCGACGGCCAAGGCCGCCATGGCCGCTATGGCGCGGGCGATCGCCGTGGAATACGGACCGCACGGCGTGACGGCGAATGCAATTGCCCCTGGATTTGTACGTACAGAGTTCACCGTTGGCTTACAGGAGCGAGAAGGTTTTGAGCATTACTTGCAGGTTCGTCGCGTCACTGTAAGGCATTTGACTAAACGGCATCTTACCAGTTGGGTTTGTGACACCAGGCGCAGTTACACCTAACAGCCAGTTAAGTTGCGGCAATAGATTAAAATACCCTAATGTACCGTTAACGGAAGGCGTGTCTCCCTGCGCCGTCATGATGTTTGGAATAGCCCCAATGAGAGCTCTCATTATATCTGACTGATTCGTTTGGCCAGCTGCTTGTTTTTGTATGCCGGCCACCATAAGGTCAGTTGGCTGGCGAGCCTTCAGCGCGACGTCTGCTTGCGTTGCCGCGTTTTCCCGTAAGGCGTTTGCAGTTGCACTAGCCGTCGCAAGGATAGTTTTATCCTCTTCCTGCTTCATCTTGTTCCAGGTGTCCGCGCCTTGCAGCCCGCTGGCCAGCGCGTCCGTCAATGAACCGCCTTGCATGAGAGCTAGACCAGCACCCATAAGCGCAGTCTGTAACTGAGGGCTATCGCGTAAAGCGTTACTAGCCTTTTCGATGAAGCCATCTCCCTGCACAGGTTGGCTATCACGAAGTTTCGCGGCTTCGTTTGCGGCAACATTATCGGCATAAGCAGCATTTGCGTCAGCAGACAGGCGGCTAGCCTCCTCGTAGGATTGGTTTGTTTTACCGACAGTGCTATCAACCGCGTCAAAAAACGCAGAAGACTTTGCCTTAGTAAATGCACTTGAATTTGTACGTGCTGTTTCGCCCGCCATGATAGCCTCCAGAGCCTAGCGTTTAACATTTGGTAGTGTGCCAAACAGATTGGCAATATAATTCCCAGCATTGATAGCACTACCGGCCGTCGCAGGTGAGAGTTGTTGCAGCTTAGGCTTGTTTGTTTGCTGCTGCTGTAGGACGGCTGCCAGCGCCCCAACCGTCCGCGCAGTGTTTTCGCGGCTGGCGACGTTCGCACCACCACCTTCCTCCGGTGACGTGTACGAAACAGTCGCTTCAGTCGAAGGGATTTCAACAGACGCTCCGTTTGGCATAATGCCAGCTTGAGCGAGCTGCTGTTGCTGTTCGTCAGAAAAGGTCGTTGGCGTGATGTTCCCAGAAGCATCTTTTGTATAACCAGTTCCGTCGTCCTTAATCGCATAATAAGGAGACTTATAGCCAGCAGGAGCGGCTTGAAAAGTTGCTGGAGTATCTATGGGAATTGTTGGTGACGTTGCCGTCGCAGTCTGCTGCGGTTGTCCCACCGATTTATTCCACTGCCATAATCTTTGCAGCGTATTTGCTAATACACCTGGCTGGTTCTGTACGTCTGCCATGCTATCTCTCCAAAAGCCCGTAAAAATCTTATCGACCACTTGCACCAAGTGCGCCAGTGCCGGCGCCAAGTGCTAGAGCCGCTGGAATACCAATACCACCGGTCATCAACCCTAATGGTAATGCCGCCAGCATACCACCAGCAATACCACCAAACATACCACCACCTTGCTTTGGCGCGGTCGATGTTGTTGTTCCACCGAAGTTCCCGCCGACGAGCGAAGCATACTGTGCAAGACGCGCATCGGCTTCTTGCTGCTGGAAGTTATGTCGAGCAATCTGTTCCTCGATATCCGCTTGCGTAAAGCCCCGCTGACTCGCACCTGCCGCTGCAAGCGCGTTCGGGCTGAGTAGGCCAGCTTGCATAAGATTAGGTGCTTGTGCCAGCGCACTACTATAAGTGTTGAGCGCATTCTGGTAAGCTGTGCCTTGTATCTGTGCGTTACTGTCAGCTGCACTTCTTGCTACACCTTGTGCCGCCAAGCCTTCAGCAATGCCTTGACGCGACCCGCCAATCTGTCCGGCCTGCGTAAAGTTACTGCGTAGTGCGGGGACAGTCTTATCATTGAAGTCTTGATAAAGGCGATTGGTGTTAGCAGCCATCTGCCCCTGAACGTACTGATTATTAC
>ERZ650304.596-NODE-596-length-17679-cov-4.894689_pt1 | contig 17679 bp, 18 predicted proteins | sample MGYA00376240_ERZ650304 | MGnify/ENA primary metagenome ERZ650304 (study PRJEB26733, sample SAMN07839271) | wastewater metagenome | biome: small river; feature: stream; material: water | place: USA: North Carolina | collected 2016-03-01 ...
GTATGGGGGCGGCTATCCACGCCAGTCCCCAAGGCCGGTGCGATATGGCAGCGGCCGACGCTTCATCTAGTTTGCTGAACTACTGCTTCAGGGGCATGGTCTACATAGCTTTTGTTCTTCAGACGACCTTGTAGGTTCTGAATAAGCTTCACCTGCTCTGTCTGCTGAGCTTTTAGGGTATCTACGTATCCTTTTATAGTTTCCTGGTCAATGTCCAGCCAGACGGGCTCTGTGGTGCCTGTAAGACCTAGTCCACTCCCCTGCTCTGTTTGGGTAGCTTTGCTTAGCCGAGCTAATCGAACTACGAGCTCTTTGTTGTTGGCTATAAGCTTTGAGTTGTGAAGCAGTGCTGGCTTAGATAGGCCTATAACCTGCGTTAGTCTGCGAGCTTCGCCAATGATATTTTTCAGTTCTTCAAATTCAGCAGCTTGTTTCTTGTCGCCGGCTTTTACTTCGGGCCAGAGGCTAGTCATGAGGAGCTCATCGCTCCAGCCGAGCTGTTGCCAGATGGCTTCGGTAACGAATGGTGCAAACGGATGGGCAATCTTGAGGATTGTCTCAAGTGTGGTGGTCAGGACGCTCTGGTTAAGGGCTGCCTTGCTGGCCTCGATATACCAATCAGCGAAATCATCCCATACGAAGTGATACAACTTGTCGTAGGCTTCACTAAAGCGGTAGTTGTCGAGATCTACGGATACGGCCCCTGTAACTTGTTGTAATTGTGACAATACCCAGTGATCTGTTGCGGACTTAGGTTCGGCCGTCTTTGCCGGCTTCGTGTCCCTTGTCTGCTCTTGGATGAAGCGGGCTACGTTCCAGAGTTTGTTACAGAAGTTGCGCTGCGCTGTAATCTTGGCCATGCTCATACGCATATCGTTGCCCGGGCTAACTCCATGTACGAGCGCAAGACGCAGTGCGTCGGTGCCATATTCGGGGATAACCTCAAGTGGGTCGATCATGGTCTCAGGTCGAGACTTGCTCATCTTCTGGCCGTCTTCGGCTCGCACCATACCGTGGAGGTATACGGTCTTAAACGGTACTTCCCCAGTCATGTAGGTAGTAGCCAGGATCATGCGAGCTACCCAGAAGAATAGAATATCCCAACCGGTCTCCATAACAGATGTTGGATGGTAGGCCTGGTAATCCGGACTGGCCTTCATGATGTCTTCCAGGCTCAGTGAGTAGTTATCGGCCAGCTTTGGATCGATAAGGGTGCTCCAGGTCCACAGGGCTGAACTGAACCAGGTGTCAAGAGTGTCAGGATCCTGTTGCCACTGGGCATTACCCTGTCTGTCATCCTCTTGTGGGGGTTGGATGCCTACGTACGTCTCTAGTTTTTCGTCTACCGTGCGGTACCAAACCGGAATACGATGTCCCCACCAGATCTGACGGCTAATACACCAGTCACGGAGGTTGTCGATCCAATGGAAGTAGGTCTTGTTGAAGCGTTCAGGGAGGATGTTAATATCCTGGTCGTTAATAACGGCCTGCATGACCTCTTTGAGGCTACGCTTCTTCCCTTTCCAATCAACGACGCGTTTGTTGACATCTACAAACCATTGTAGCTTGATCTGTGGTTCTATAATCCCCTTGCCTCGTTCATTCACCGCGATGCTGTGAACATAGTTGTCGTCTATGCTAACAACCAGCCCCTTCTTATCGAGTTTCTCGACGATCTTTGGGCGGGCGTCAGTAATGTGCATACCGGCAAATTCAGCGGCGATCGGCAGTAGCTTGCCGTGGAAATCGATCACCTGCTCTTTGTCTAAATTGTGCCGTTCGGCAATCTCGAAGTCGGTGTGGTCGTGCCACGGAGTAATGGTCATAACCCCTGTTCCGAATGCAGGATCTACGGCTGTATCTTTAATAACCGTGGCCGTTACCGGGCCGTTAATCCATTCAGCTTCGAAGGTGTCACCGTGTTTGTACTTGGCGTAGCGCTTGTCATCGGGGTGCATAACAACGTACTTGTCGCCAAACTTTGTTTCAGGACGAGCGGTACTGATCTGGAATGGCCCGTACTGGAAGGTATAAAACTTAGTGGTTTCTTCTTCACGAACTACTTCGTCGTCGGCAACGGTGGTTTCGAGGTTTGGATCCCAGTTAACAATGCGGTGACCCCGGTAGATCAGGCCGTCGTTATACATTTTGGTGAATGTTTCGTTTACGCAACGGCTCAGAGCGTCATCCAAGGTGTAACGTTCCCTGCTCCAGTCGGCACTGGCGCCCATGGCCCGCATCTGGGTATTAATGGTGTTACGACTACCGGCAACGAACTCACGAGTACGGCGTAAGAACTCTTCTCGACCTATCTCGTGCTTGTTTGTTCCTTCGGTCGCTAGTTGCTTTTCGATCAAGGCATTTACGGGGAGCGCGGCGTGATCTGTGCCGGGCAACCACAGTACGTCTTTACCAAGCATGCGTTGGTAGCGGCAGAGTGTATCTTGCAGGGCGATAAACAGGGCATGACCGGTGTGGAGGGTGCCGGTAGCATTCGGTGGTGGCATGCTGATGCTAAAGCGTTCAGTCTTCTTTTCCGGGTGAGCTACGAAAGCTCCCTGCTCTTCCCAGAGTTTGTATATGTCTGTTTCGTGTTTTTGTGGCTCGTAGGCCTTAGATAGTTTCATGTGTTTTCTCACTAATTACGGTTGGATAGAAAGTAATCTAGGCTGCCACAGAACGTATGCCGCCGCTTGGCACATTCAAGTTCTTAGTCTCACCTGCTCTCATTTGCATAAGGGCATCATACCACCTCTGTTGGAAATAAAAAAGACACACCAGAGGTGCGCCACGTGAAAACAGATAAAACCCAAAACAGGGCTTTCCATTCTGGAATTCCCCTAACTACACTCGCCCTTTCTAGATTGTGTGTGCAATCCCATCTATGACGTAACATGGACAGGATTACACTTTGCACATGTTTGTTTTCGTATCTACTCTACCCCCAAGAAGCATAAGCGTCAATATTGACAAAAGTAAGCATTAGTGCTAATATACTATCAACATTATGAAGCAAACATCTCCACAACCTGTAGCAGCAAACCCCGTTAAGCTCGGCGAATGGACCCGACAAGAGCTAGGTGAGGATAGCGGCATATGGGACGCCGACCGACAGCTCACTAATCTCGAGGCTATTAGGTTAATCGAGGAAGCCAACGATGGCCAGAACGTACACACTACGCAGAATGGGCATACGAGTCATGCAGGGAATGAACATAACTCTCAGCTAACTCGCGCAAGCGGTGTGCGGGGCGCAGCACCTGCTGCAGAGTACGTGGTTTCAGTTTTAGCCACTCGTCCACCAATGGATCTACATAGATAAGTTTGGTTGTATATCTAATGTGTACGGATCGGCTACTGGCTGATCTTTTTCCATCTTGAAACATCCTAAGGTAGCGATCATAGCTCCGTTATCAGTGCAAAGCTTCATGTCAGTGTACTCAATAGGGAGGGGAAGTCGTTCAGACAGCTGCCGTCGTAGTTCTGGGCTAGCGGCAACGCCACCGCCTATAACGACTGACTTGGGTTGGAACTCTTCGTAAGCTAGTGCAACCTTATCGACAATTGTCTCAACCGCTGTGCGTTGGAAGCTGGCAGCAACATCCGCTTTCTGAGCCTCAGAGAGCAGCTCTGCGAGCTTAAAGCTTGGGAAGTCGTGCTCTTTCCCGCAAAGCTTCTGCACGGCCCGTAGAACGGCTGTTTTAGGGCCAGAGAAACTGTAGTCGTACTTGGCGGCTAGTTTTGCCTTAGGGAAGGCAAAGGCGTGGGCATTGCCATCTTTAGCTGCTCGCTCCACACTTGGCCCGCCAGGGTAGGGGAGGCCAAGGATTTTAGCGACCTTGTCGAAGGCTTCGCCAATGGCATCATCGCCAGTCTGACCCAGGAGTTCGTAGTCGAAGTGATCCTTAAAATAAACAATCTGGCTGTGGCCACCACTGACGATGAGGCCGAGCATTGGGAATTCAGGTTGCTTGGAGGGCAGGGAATAGTTAGGAAGAGTGGTCTCGGTTATAAAGTTGGCATACAGATGAGCCTCTACATGGTTAATAGCGTATAGGGGCTTATTTTTAGTAATAGCCAGGGTACGGGCAGTCATGACTCCAACAAGTAGACAACCGCCGAGGCCGGCGCCGTAAGTAACGGCGATAGCATCAATGTCATCCCAAGTGCAATCTGCCTGATCCAGTGCTTGTTGGACGACCGGCATGACGGCCTCTATGTGACTACGGGCAGCGATTTCGGGTACAACGCCACCATACTGGACGTGTAGATCCATACTGCTTGCTACGGCATTAGATAGCAATCGCTTGCCGTCTTCAACGACAGCAGCGGCCGTTTCGTCACAACTTGTTTCGATCCCAAGTATTTTCATTACCAACCAAGTATACTAGAGGTCATGAATATCCGAAGCGCTGTAAAGAAAATCGTTCCCCAGAATCTCTTTAAGGAGCTTGAACCATATGGTCACCTTGGTGAGGCGATGGTCCACCAAGTTAAAGCTGGTTTCCCGGCTAAAAACCTCAAGATTATTGGTGTAACAGGCACGGATGGCAAGACCACTACCAGCACCTTGATTACACAAATGCTACGTAACAGCGGTCATAAAGTAGCCATGATTACAACAATCTCCGTAGACTATGGAGACGGCAAGGGTGAACAGCCTAATCCAACCCGTATGACCACAATGGGGGCTGGCCCACTTATCCGGCTTCTACAGAAGATCCAGAACAACGGGGTTGAGTGGTTAGTGCTCGAAACAACTAGTCACGCACTGGCTCAGCACCGCGTTTGGGGCGTTCCTTACAGTGTTGCCGTCATGACCAATGTTGGTCATGAGCACCTTGACTACCATCGTACTTTCGAACGCTACCGTGACGCCAAGAAGATGCTATTTGTGCAGGCAAATCGGAATAAGAAGGGGCTGCAGGTTGGTATTGCCAATGCAGATGATCCAAGTGGCAAGCTGTTTGCTGCGGCTATTAAAAATCCCATCCTGTATGGGATAAAAGACGGCAATCTTAAGGCGAGTAAGGTTGTGTCTACTCCGGCAGGCAATAAGTATACAGCGACGATAGATGGAGATAGCTACGACATTACCTGTCATTTGCCCGGTAGCTTTAACGTATATAACTCTCTTGCAGCCGTTGGTGTAGGGCGGGCTATTGGCCTGACTAAAGAACAAATAGAGCAGGGTATTGCGAGCCTGAATAGTGTTGAGGGACGTATGACCCGAGTAGACGAAGGTCAGGACTTTGAGGTCATCGTAGACTATGCCCATACACCAGAAAGCTTCGAGAAACTGTTTAAGGAAATCAAACCACTCACTAAGGGGCGACTCATCTCCGTCTTTGGTAGTGCGGGGCGTCGAGACGAAGCCAAGCGAGCAGAGCAGGGAAGAATTGCCGGTAAATACTGTGACGTTGTTATCGCCACCGAGGAAGATGACCGAGATATAGATGGGTTAGAGATTCTTGACCAGATAGCCGGTGGTGCTGAAGTGAGTGGGAAGAAACGAGACAAGGATCTGTTCTTGATCCTCAAGCGGGAAGAGGCAGCAGCTAAGGCTATTGGTATGGCCAAGAAAGACGATGTCATCTTGCTGCTTGGTAAGGGACACGAGAAGTCGATTCTGGCCAATGGACCTAAGGCTGCAGAACTGAGACATGAACTTCAGGACGACGATGATCCACGACGGGTTATCAAGCGAGAGTACGACGAGGTGTCGGTGGCTCGTAAAGCTATTAAAGAACGACGCTAGTCGACTTTGTTATCTTCCATGTAGCCGCTATACCAGCTGTAGTTAGCGCCAAAGAATTTGGCTATGAGTTCAATACCAAGTTCCGCAGTCTTGCGGTTTATATCTTGCAAGGGGTTGTATTCAACGACGTCTACCCCCACTACATTGCAGTGCTGGCCAATGTAAGCGGCAATAGCGGCAATTTCACGGTACGAGAAGCCGCCTTTGTTGGGCATGCCAGCCCCTGGCGCGTAGATGCTATCTATGACGTCCAAATCTAGACTTACCCAGACGTTAGGGGTGTGTTGAGCTAGGGAATTAATTTTACTGAGGAGTGGGGCGAGTCCGTAGGATAGAAAGTCGAGCATAGTGAAGGCGGTCAAGCCTTCGTTCTTGATAAGATCGAGCTCTGCCTGATCCCAGTCGCTACCGCCAATGTGCAGTAGATTTTGCTTAGCGATCTTTGGTGCGGGACCGTGCAGCTCAGCAAGCTCTTTTGCGCCAAACCCAAGTAGGGAGGCCAAGTGCATCCCGTGGATGTTGCCGGTTAGGGTCGTTTCGTCAGTGTTCATGTCGCCATGGGCGTCGAGGTAGATCAGGCCAAGCTTGCCCTCGAGGGCTGCAGAGGCACCGGAGACTACGCCAAGGTTAATGGAGTGATCACCACCGAGGGCAATAATGCGTTTACCTTCTCGAATTGTTGCTTCGGTACGTTGTGCTGCATCCTTAGACACTCTGACAATTTCATCAAGGTAGCGCAACCGTGTGTTACCGACTTCAAGGTTGGACCGGTCTTGGCAAGCAATAGTGCCGCCGTCTGTGACAGTGAGTCCAGAGCTATTTAATTTGTCGACAATCTTTTGGTAGCGAAAAGCATCGGGTCCGATGTCAACACCTAAGTTTTGAGCACCAAGGTCTAAAGGGATACCGAGAAGAGAAATTGGAGAGTTAGAAGCGTTATTCATAAGCAAATTGTAGCACGCGAGGCTATCCTTGACTGCAGTCTTGGCACTCGGCTATTATGAGTGCTGAAAGTTAGCACTCGGACAAGTTCAGTGCTAATGCTTTAACTAAGACTGAGGGAGATTACTTATGAACATTCAACCAATGGCTGACTACATCGTAGTGCAAGCCGAAGAAGCACAAACCAAAACAGCAAGTGGCTTGTATCTGCCAGGGAACGCCCAGGAAAAACCTAAGACCGCCAAGGTTGTTGCCATTGGATCTGCTGTTACCGAAGTTAAAGTTGGCCAGAAGATTATCTACAAGAACGAATACGAAGCTACGACCGTCAAACAGGGTAAGGAAGAGTTTATTCTCGTGTACCGTGCCAACGTAATTGCCATTGTTAAATAGGAAGAGGAGCAAAAGATATGGGAAAGAAAGTATTTTACGATGATGACGCCAGACGACGAATCTTAAGTGGGGCGCAGATCCTCTACGATGCCGTGAAGACTACCATGGGGCCAAAGGGTCGCAACGTAGTTATTAGCAAAAGCTACGGCGGTGTAACGGTAACTCATGACGGCGTAACGGTGGCAAAGGGTGTAGAAATCGCTGATGTTGACGACGAAACACTCGGCTACAGTGTTGGCGCTGAGCTGATCAAGCAGGCCGCTACTAAGATGAACGACGTAGCCGGAGACGGCACAACGACTGTTACCGTACTGACCTACCATATCTTGAATGAGGCTAACAAGCTGATCGCTGCCGGTCATAACCCCATGCTACTTCGTAAGGGCTTGGAGGCTGCCGCTGCTGATGTAATCAAGAAGCTTAACGGTATGAGCGAGGACATTAAGGGTAAAACCTCACGTGTTGCCGAAGTGGCCACTATTAGCGCCGGTGACGCTGAAATCGGTGAGCTCATCGCTACTATTATCGACAAGATCGGTAAGGACGGTGTTGTCACCGTGGAAGAAGGGCAAGGCCTTTCCCTAGAGAGTGAAGTAGTAGAAGGCTTCACTATGGACCGAGGGTTTGTGAGCGCTTACATGGTTACTGACACGACTCGTATGGAAGCAGTCTACGACAAGCCCGCAATCCTTATTACGGATAAGAAGATTAGCTCCGTACAGGAATTCCTGCCAATCCTAGAGAAGCTTGCTCAAACTGGCAAGAAAGACCTGGTTATTATCGCCGAGGATGTCGAGGGTGAAGCGCTTGGTACCTTGATCCTGAACAAGCTCAAAGGTGTATTTAATACCGTTGCGGTTAAGGCACCAAGCTTTGGTGACAAGAAAGCAGATCGCCTTCAAGATATCGCTATCCTGACTGGTGGTCAGGTGATTAGTGACGATGAAGGTGTGAGCTTTGAAGATGTTGAACTGGACGCACTTGGCTCAGCTCGTAAGGTAATCGTTACCAAAGACGAGACTACTATTATCGAGGGTGCTGGCAAGCCAGCTGCGGTTAAGGCACGTATTGCGCAGATTAACGCGCAGATCAAAGACGGATCTGGTAGTGACTACGACAAAGATGATCGTAAGGCTCGTCGAGCAAGTCTCGAAGGCAAAGTTGCCGTCATCAAGGTTGGTGGCGCAACCGAAACCGAAATAGAAGAGAAGAAGTTCCGTGTAGACGACGCCGTTGCCGCTACTAAAGCTGCGCTCGACGAAGGTATTGTTCCAGGCGGTGGCGTAACTCTGGTTAATCTCTCTACTAGTATTAAGACAACCGGACACGACTCAGTTGCTGCGGGTACGACCTTGCTCCAGAACGCACTGGAACAGCCATTCAGAATCCTCATGAGCAACGCTGGTGTGAACCCAGATGAGTGGTTACCGCAGGTCAAGAAAGGTAAAGCTGGTCAGGGTGTGAATGTAAACGATCCAACCAAACTGGTAGACCTCAAGGCTAACGGCGTTGTTGACCCTGTTCGGGTAACTCGTGAGGCTATCCAGAACGCGGTTTCAATCGCTGGAACTAGCATGACCATGGGCGCGCTTGTAGTAGATGTTCCTCAGAAAGATTCGGATGCATCCGCAGGTGGTGGTATGCCTGGCGGCATGATGGGGATGTAACCATAAGGACAGATAGTTTAATTGCTAATTAGTCCAATTTGTACTATGATATCTACATCTAATTGACGGGAGTCATTCATGAATCTATTTAATCGCCGCAAGAAACAAGTTGTAGATCCTTCTTTGCCACCTGAGGTACAAGCTTACTCACAGGCAGAACGCCGTGAACGTATGGGTATCGCATGGCTTGTTGGCATCGTTTCTCTCGTAGTTTCTCTTGTTCTTATTACCGGACTTTTCTTTGGTGGTCGCTGGGTGTACCGCAAAGTTGCACATAAAGACAATAAAGCTGTGCCAGCTGTAACATCTGACCGGGATTCTTCTGATGACAAGAACAAAGATACTGACAACTCTTCTAACGATAGCTCTACAGATAGTGGCAGTAACAACCAGCCTTCAGATACTGCAACAAACCAACCTACTACCGGCAGTAACAACACTCCATCTACGAATACTCCGACGCCAACACAGCAACCAGTCACAGGGGATCAGAGTACGACTCTTCCAAACACTGGCCCAGACGTAGATCTCTAGCCTATTTCTAGATCTTACAGACGGAGACTAATTAAAAGAGATGATTACGCTTGGCCAGCAGGCTTGGCTTGCTGGGTGAAGTAGTTAATCTCGTTAACAACGTCGAGTAATGCTTGAGCCTTAGCTTTCTCATCAGTAATGGCGTTCGCAGCATCATATGCAGCTTGGACAAGACTTTGGTCATCGCTCGCCTGGATCATCATCATAGTAGTACGGAACTTCTCTTCAGGAGATTGTTCGAGATGGTCGAGTAGTGGGGTAAGACTTTGAAGGGCGTTCTGCTTAATGCCTAGTAGGTCACCGCTAACGGCTGGAGCTGGGGCACTGACCGTAGGAGCGATTACTGGGTCTGGTAGGACTGGTGCTGCAATAGGATCAGCAGAGATCGCAGGGGCTTCAGGAAGGACTGGTGCTGCAGGAGCGGCAACAGGTTCCTCGGTAGGCATAACGGTAGTGTTATATGCAGATGCGTCGGAACCCATGGTCGGGTCTGGTAGTGGTGCGCTTGGAGGGGTGTTCGGATCTACGACTGGAGCCTGTAGGTCAGCCGCTGGCGCAGCGGCCGGATCGACAGCTGGTGCTACTGCTGCCGCGTCTTGTGCTGGCTGATTTTGATCATTTTGGTCGAACATTCCCCACCCCCGTAGTTGTTAGTTAACTTTCGTTACTCCCACTATACCATAAGCAGTAAAGACCCAAAAAGTATAAAAGCGTAAGCTATAATGAAGGTACAGATAACGGAGGGAACATTAGTGCTTGATGATCTAAAATATATTCACGAAAAGGATGCGCAGGATTCACTAGGAATCGCCGCTAAACAACCAGGGCAGCTGCTACATGACTTTGATATCTCTGCATGGGCACCAAAAGGTCCTTTCGCTAACGTCGTATACGCTGGTATGGGCGGTTCATCGCTTGCAGCACTACTTAGCCAGACTTGGCCCGGCTACAAAGTACCGTTTGAAATTAGTCGTGACTACGATATCCCAGCTTTTGTTTCTAAAGACACCTTGTTTATCGCCTGCAGCTACTCCGGTAACACTGAAGAAACGTTATCTGCCTTAGAGCAGGCAGAGAAGGCCAAAGCAACAATTGTGATCATCGCGGGCGGTGGAAAACTGAAAGAGATTGCTACTGAAAAGGGATATCACTTCATCTTGCTACCTAAAGCCGAACAGCCTCGCTATGCCGTGCTGTATAACCTCAAAGCTATGCTGCAACTCATGTCACATGCTGGATTGTTTGTGACGGATGTGAGCGATAAAGAACTTAAGGCAATTGTAGATTTTCTGGAGAAGAAGACCGCAGATCTATTGCCAACTGTTCCGACAAAGCAAAACCCTGCCAAGCTGCTCGCTCAAGAGATAGCAGGCAAGAGCCTGGTTGTGTATGGTGGCCCAGTATTAGCTCCGGCGGTATACAAGTGGAAGATTGGCTGTAATGAGAACGCCAAGAACGTCGCCTGGGCTGGATACCTACCCGAGTTTAACCACAATGAATTTATCGGCTGGAGTTCGCATCCACATAACAAGCCGTACACCGTTGTAGATCTGCGTTCCTCTTTTGACCATCCACAGATTCAGAAGCGCTTCACTATTAGTGCACGACTACTATCTGGCAAACGCCCTGAGCCGCATATCGTTGAAGCCCGCGGTAAGACACTCGCTGAACAATTGCTTTGGACGGTCCTCATGGGTGACTTCACAACGCTTTACCTTGGTCTACTCAACGGCGTTAACCCAGCCCCAGTGGAATTAGTCGAGCGACTGAAAAAAGAACTAGGCTAGAGCCAGCCTCACCTCTATACTCTAGAGTATGCAGGTCAAGACATCTGACGATGTACGTCAACTTGGTACCATTTTGTCCGTCTGGGCACATCCAGACGACGAGACCTTTTGCGCCGGCGGCCTTATGGCCGCAGCAATTACTAACGGCCAGACCGTTATCTGTATTACGGCTACAAAAGGTGAAGCAGGTGTCCAGGACGAAGAGCGCTGGCCAGCTAAGGAACTTGCCTCAATACGTGAGAAAGAACTCCATGCCGCACTAAAAGTCCTCGGCATCAAGGAGCACCACTTTCTTGCATACAAAGACGGCCAATGTCAGGAAGCTGACGTGCAAGAGGCTGCAGCACAGATCCAAGCCTTTATTAAAAAGCACCAACCCGACACTATTCTGACATTTGGCCCCGAAGGGCTAACTGGTCATCCGGATCACCAGGCGATCTCCGGTTGGGTAGGCAAAGCGGTAGAGCGGGCTTCGCATCAACCAAAAGTGTTCCACGCAGTTCTGACGGTAGGGCAGTACAAGAAATACCTCTCAGCCGCCGACGAGAAACTGAATCTTTTTTATAACATTGAACAACCACCACTAGAGTCAGCCAAAGACTGTGGTATCTGTTTCTGTTGCACAGATAGCCTGTGCGACTGTAAATACGATGCCTTTACGGCCATGCCATCTCAGTACACCAAAGTGCAGGAAACGCTGAGCGAAGAGTATATAAAGGAAGCGTTCCGGATCGAGGCATTTGTTGAGGCTAATTGACAAATTAGTAACTTTTAAGTAACATTAAAGTTATGAATAGCCAAACCACAATAACGATACAAGAAGTTCGAAGGAATTTGCCCAACTTTTTAGAACGGCTTAATAAGGGTGAGGTCCTAACGGTAATAGCGCACTCTCGTCCAGTAGTAACCATTAAAGCTGAGGACGGTCAGAATAGGTCTGCACAGACTGCGAAATTTCTAGAGTCTGTTCGAGCTGCCCGAAGTCATGCAACCCAAAAACTAGATCCAACAAAGAGTTACAAGCAACTGTACGCCGAGAGCATTGCAGACAAATATGATCTTTCTTGATGCTAACATTCTGCTCGAGTTACTCCTCCCGGGTAGACGTAAAGTATTGCAAGTAGAGAAGTACCTGGAAGAACAGACAGGTCAGATATTCGCTATATCCATGCTATCCGTACACCTTGTCTGGCATTTTGGAAGGCTTGCAGGAATACCCGATAAGTACCTTGCTTCTAGTTTGGCGGAGCACGAGATACTTGCTTGTGAGCCAATTGATTATGCTTGGGCGTTGGGTAACGAAGAGGGCAAAGACTTTGAAGATGCACTCCAAGTAGCTGCTGCACTAAGGGGTGGTTGTACCGAGCTACTAACGCTTGATAAGGCTTTAGCAAGGGCTTATGCAAGTCAAGATATTAAAGTGGTTTGTTTATAACTTGAATGGGTTTTCTTTAATCCCAAGCAGAAAGCCGATGTAGCTAACCACAAAGTGCAGTACAAAGAACACTCCGATAATGGCGGCGTAGTCGACGAGCTGTAAGCGTATAAATGGCAGGCTGAATAATATGCCGCCAATAACGTAGTCTAGTTGGTCAAAGCCAAGCCAGGCTTTGCCAGAGGCAATACCCATGCGGCGCTTGAAGAAACTCTCCACTGCGTCACCAAACAGAGCACCGAATCCAATGAAACAACCGATAAGGAAGTGCTCAAGGGTGTTGCCGGTGTCGGTGCTGAGGTGCGGGTAGAGCAGCCACGCAGATACGCCACCGAGGAAGGTGCCGAATACTAGGCCACGCCAGGTTTTGTTCTTACCGAGAATATACTGGTTACCAATTTTGTTGCCAAAGTCTAAAGGAGTCTTCCACCGGTTAAGAAGTGGAATCTTGTTTCCTACCGGAGGGGCAGCATTGGCTACACCTGCTGGCAAGAAGAATAGTAAGGCAAAAAGAATGTCTTTCATGGTTATGTTTTTTTCGTCTTTTTCAGTTTACCACGGAGCCGATGGTATTTCGGGTAGAGCAGGCTATGTAGCGGCGGTCGGGCTGTCTGCTGACGCCCTGTTTTTAGGAGTTCTACTAAATTGTCTCGAGTAGGCACACCGCTAATAGTCGTAAAGCTGGTGGCCATGCCGCGTTTGCCATGGGCATCACTACTGGCGGCCGAGACTTTGCCATGTAGTCTTGCCCAAGCAACAGCCGCTGGACCTTTGTTTTGGAAGACGGCCCGACCATTGTGGGTTTCAACAATATCCGCTAACCCTGCAATGCTATCCAGAACCTCTTTTGGGATACCTTTACGCACTGTTTCAAAAGGGTGGGGAATGTATACCAGTCCGCCTTGCTGTTTAATGGCTTTAACTGTTTGCTGGGCAGTTTGCCCCGGTGTGATCTTCTCACTCAGATACAGGCCGATGATCTCGCCTTGGCTGGTCGTAATCTCCTGACCTACGATAATCTGGTCACCTAATGTCTTTTGCAGTTCCTGAGCAGTATCTATGCGGTCGTGGTCGGTGACTGCTATGAAGTGCAAGACCTGAGCATTGAGAAGGGCAGAATAGTCGGTTGCGGTGAGTCCGCCATCTGGTGAGCCGATGGAGTGGGTGTGTAGATCAATACGAGTGTCACTCATGCTAGAGCCTCTGCATGATAGAGCGCATGCGACCCAGGGCAGTAACGATGCTGGTGGCAGCAATGAAGACGACGACGAAACGGAGCTGGTTAGACAGTAAACCTAGGAAGAAGAAAGTTAAGCGAACGTCATAGGTCATGATACCGCTACGGAAGGACTTATTAACTTGGTGGCTTTCAGTTTTATGGCTAGTAATGACTACTTCACCCCAGGCGTTTACGTAGCTAACCAACATGGATATGCCACAGGCAGCAAGTGCCCATACGGCGTAGTAGGGGCGACCGACGTGAATAAAACTGTAAGCAGCACCAACGTAGAGCAGTACTTCCTTTATACGATCCGTAATGGAGTCTAGGAGCATGCCTTTGGAACTGCTCGTTTTTTGTAGCCGGGCGATAGCCCCGTCGAGGGCGTCAAATAGTCCAAAGACAAGTAGCAGGCCCGCAGCCCAGTAGTTGTGCCCCCAAGCGATGAGCAGGGCGATGGGGACATGGATAAGCAGGCTTGTCATGGTGATGACATTGGCAGAGATTCTTCCGCCAGTCAGCTTGTTGAGGACTACCGCAAATTGACCAATAAGCCCCTTGTTAAAGTCTCGAATGGTACTTACTAAACGGTTAAGCGGTTGCATTACATACAGTATAACCCACACTACCGGTATAATGAGTAGCATGAAGTCGGGACGAATCGTTAATGTTCTCCTTTTCTCTAGCGGAGTGAGCGTGCTGCTTTTTATAGCCCGGGCTATTTCGCAGCAGAGCAGTAACTTCTGGTACTTGAACTGGAACCTGGTTCTCGCGTGGCTCCCTATGGTCTTTTCGTATTTCTTGGTGCAGTACTTAATTACCGGTATGTGGCTGACTTGGAAGGGGCTCGGCCTAACGTTCCTGTGGCTCATATTCCTACCTAATAGTTTCTACATCGCAACGGACTTCATACACTTGCAGGAAAGCTCTTCGGGGACGCTTCTCTTTGATACGGCCCTCATTTTGTCATTTACACTCAATGGTTTTTTGCTTGGGTACTTAAGTGTGTACTCTATGCACCAGCTGCTACTTCACCGTATGCGAGCGCGTACTGCGCACTGGATGATTGCCGGGGTTTTTCTGCTCTGTAGCTTTGCCATCTATCTCGGGAGATACCTCAGATGGAATACCTGGGACATTATTAGCAATCCACTGGGTTTGGTATTTGACGTATCGGAGCGCTTTATTAACCCAACGTCACACGAACAAACCTTCCGCACCACGGCACTATTCTTTGTGCTCATCGCTACCTTTTACGTAGTGATCTGGCAGATCTTTAACGAATTGCAGGCAGCCCGGCGGGATAAACTACCGGTGCACCGTAGTAAATAGTGGGTTAACAGGGTAAAATAAGCCTAATGGAGAATCTACAACAAGGTATCGAGCAAGTAGTTCGAGGGGTCTTTAACGTAACGGCCGAGGTATCTTTAACACGTCCCGACCCAGAGTTTGGAGACTTTGCTACCAATATCGCTATGCAGCTTGCCAACCAAGTGGCTAAGAACCCCCGAGAAATTGCCGAGCAACTTGCTGAGGCACTGCGAGAGGAATTGTCTGAAATTATTTCAGAGGTTTCAGTAGCCGGTCCAGGCTTTATTAATATCCGTCTGACGGATGCAGTACTACTGGAACGACTTGCCAAGGTAACCGACTTGCCACAGGTGCTAGCGAGCAAAGTAGTTGTAACTGAGTATTCTGACCCGAATCCCTTTAAGGTGCTGCACGCTGGACATCTGTACACCAGTGTAGTGGGGGATGCCATATCTAACCTGCTCGAGTCTGCTGGGGCAAGCGTACACCGAGTTAACTTTGGTGGAGACGTAGGATTACATGTTGGTAAGACCATGTGGGCTATCTTGCAGGATCTAGGCGGTGAACTCCCAGAGAAGTTGGACGGTATTGCTACCGACCAACATTCCGAATGGCTTGCTAAGTGCTACATATCTGGCACTAATGCGTATGAAGATGATGAGGCCGCCAAGGCGGATATCATTGCCCTAAACAAGCGAGTATACCAACTACACAACGAAGACGACCACGAAAGCCCCTTCGCACAAATTTACTGGACGACACGGCAATGGAGCTACGAGTACTTTGATGCGTTCTACGACCGGATTGGAAGCAAGTTCGAGAAATACTACCCAGAGAGCACTGTTGCCGATCTCGGGCTACAAACAGTCATGAAGCACCACCAAAAAGGTATCTTCGAAGATTCAGATGGTGCCATTGTATTCAGGGGCGAACCGTATGGTCTGCACACCCGTGTATTTGTTAACCGCGAAGGTCTGCCAACCTATGAGGCCAAAGACGTTGGCCTAATTATGACTAAAAGCCGTGACTACAATTTCGATAGGTCAGTCGTTATTACGGGCAATGAGCAAGAGCAGTACATGGCCGTGGTACTCAAGGCTATTGAACAATTTGAACCAGAACTAGTAGCTGCCACCTCTCATATTACTCACGGCCTGGTAAAGTTGCAGGGTGGGGTAAAGATGAGCAGCCGTAAAGGCAATATTCTGCGCGCCGTAGACGTGCTAGATGCAGCCCAAGAAGCCAACGAGCGTGGGGATGAACCAACCACTCTCGGTGCCGTGAAATATGCCTTCCTCAAAGTCCGCACCGGCGGAGATATTATCTACAACCCAGAAGAGTCAGTTAGCCTGGAAGGAAATAGCGGACCATATTTGCAATATGCTCATGCTAGGGCGCGGAGTATCTTGGCTAAAACAGATACAATGGCTAGCACCGTTGCTGACCTTGATCAGGGTGAGCGTGATCTTGTAGTCAAACTCTCTGAATACATTGACGTGGTGGCCAAAGCCACCGAAGAGTTACTGCCGCACCTCGTTTGTACCTATCTATATGAACTGGCTCAAGCGTTTAACCGCTTTTATGAGAAGAATCGGGTTATTGGTGATGCCCGAGAAGCCGAACGGCTTTACCTTGTGCAGCAGCACGCAGATGTGCTCAGTAATGGTCTTGGGTTACTTGGAATTAACGCACCAGAGAAAATGTAATGAGTGATGTTATTGTCCAAATTCAGCAGGCTCTCCGTGATGCCTCTGATCCGAGTAAGGCCGACTTCTTTCCGCACTTCTTTAAGCTGCGGCCGGGAGACAAGGATGAATTCCTAGGGGTTACAGTTCCAAAACAGCGAGTTATTACTAAAGAGTATTTCAAGCAACTTACTCCCAAGGAAGTGTTGAAACTGCTTCACTCACCAATACATGAAGAACGCTTAACGGCGCTCATGATCTGGGTGTTGCAGTTCCAAAAGGGTGACGACGCTACCAAGAAAGAGATCTATGACCTGTACCTCAAGAATACTAAGTGGGTCAACAATTGGGATCTTGTAGATTCAAGTTGTCGGGATATAGTGGGGGCTTATTTGTTCGACAAGGAAGATAAGTCGATACTGAATACACTGTCGGTTTCTAAGAACATCTGGGAACGACGTATTGCCATTGTCGGGACATTCTACTTTATTCAGCATGGCGATCCTACCTGGACGTTAGTATTGGCCGAGCGATACCTTACTGATACGCATCACTATATCCATAAGGCGACAGGGTGGATGCTCCGTGAAGTAGGGAAGCGTAATGACCGGGCCCTGCTGATTGAATTCTTGGACGAGCATGCCGCCCAGATGCCCCGGACTGCACTTCGGTATGCAATTGAGCATCTTGACCCCACAACTCGCGCGCTATATTTACAGAAGAGGTAGAATAACAATATGAAGACTAACTATCCAGCATTGTACGCAGTAGCACTCGGGCTATTTTTACTATTAGATGGGCTGTGGCTCGGGGTAGTGGCTAAAAAGCTCTATGCCACTGAGCTCAAAGGCCTAATGACCAATAACGTTAAGTGGGGTGCGGCGGCACTCTTTTACTGTTTGTTCGTTGGCTTCCTGGTCTACTTTGCAGTCAGCGCCGGTATCCAGG
>ERZ650304.597-NODE-597-length-17637-cov-10.679957_pt1 | contig 17637 bp, 13 predicted proteins | sample MGYA00376240_ERZ650304 | MGnify/ENA primary metagenome ERZ650304 (study PRJEB26733, sample SAMN07839271) | wastewater metagenome | biome: small river; feature: stream; material: water | place: USA: North Carolina | collected 2016-03-01 ...
CCCAATGTAAATACAGTATTATAAACTAGGCAATGTATTTATGAGTTAACTATATAATTTATCTGTGTTATATTCAATAAGTCTTAACCTTGCTAGTGTGATGATTATTAAACTTGAGATATGAGTTTTGGGTGGTTTTATTCTTAATAAAGATGAATAAAGAATGATCCATCTTTATTAAGAATTAGAGAGTGATTAGATTGAGCTACACTTAGTTAATGTGATACTACCATCATGATTTACTTTGCAATCAACCACTTTATGTGAATGGTCGTCCATGAAGACTACGTCTGTTTTTTTATCTTCAAATTTTTTACAATGCATTTCTTTTAGCTGATCTTTTTGGATCCCATCATTAATATGTTGTCCTGTACATTCCATTTTAGTGTTATCGAATGTAATTACTTTAGTTTGTTCTGCAAAAGCAGGCGTCATAATTGTAAGTGCAGAAAGTGTGATTAATAATTTTTTCATTGAATTTCCTTAATAAATTTGAGTTATATTGTAGTTTTAAGATTTATTTTTAATTTGATCTTAGTTGCTTTAGCATATTTTATATAAAAAGCTTGCTTTTGTAACAAAGCAAGCTTTTTGTTAGTCTTTCTAATAGTGGCTTAGAATAAGTAACCAACTTTAGCTGTAACAATACTAAGGTTATCAGTATTGTTATTATTGTTAGCATTATTATTGAAGTTAGCTGTGTAACTATAGTCAAGACCTAACATAACTGTTTTGCTGATATCATATTGAATACCAGGAGTTACAGAGAAAGCGAAAATTTGTTGGCTATTGCCATTTGTACTAGTTTGAGTTCCGTATAAATTCATATCCAAAGCTAATTTAAGAGAATTTAATAGACGATACTCTGGTTTAACTCCCAAACCATATACATAGTTTGTAGCATCTCCGCCGTTAGCAAACGTTACAGATTGAGTTGAGAAGTTAAGATGAGGAACAACTTGGAAACCTTGGTTTTCGTCGCCAAAGAATTGGAATGCGTAACCAACTGCAAAGCCTAGGTTAGAACTATTGTTACCATTGTTATCACCAGCAACTGCATTTGCGTTTAACCAAACATTGTTTTTAGATTGGAAAGTACCACCAACACCCCATTGACTTAAGTCAGTAGCTGGTTGAGCACCATTATTACCAGTGTATTGGTATTGAGCGTATAAATTGTTATTGAAGTCTTGGAATGAGTCTGCAGCAGCAACTGAAGCTAAACCACTGATGATTGATGCTAGTAATAATTTTTTCATGAGATTTCCCTTTTTAATAATTTTAAATGAGTTATTTACTCGAAAAGTATTTCCTCAAATCCATGACGTTATTCTAGCGTTTTATAATATTTTGGTCAATTCAATTACCGTGAATCAGCACCTTCGATGAGCTTTATTTGTGACTGTGTTGTGTAACGTATTGTTATGGTCGGTGATTTACTGATGTTGCTAAATGTTGCGATCTTGTGGTTAATAGTGTGTTGTTGCACCGGTTTAGCGGGGTGATATGGTTTAAATGTGTCCATTCAAGTTCTGAGATTGCTATTTTAGCTTATTTTAAGACCATTGGCTTTAACTATTAACTATGTGATCACTATGTTGATTCTATTAGTGCCTATATGAATATTATATTTATGAATTATTCTTGCTTTAATATTTTTTGGTATTCAACCCAGATAATAAATCTATCTAAGTTTAAGTTGAATGCGCAATAGATAAATTGTCTATGGTGATTTATGACTCATCGGGCTACAATGATACCTTAGTAAAGGTTTCAAAGATTAGTTAAAGTTAAATATTTTAGGAGTTAAGATTATGATTACCAAATCCCCAGTTCGTGTAGCAATTACTGGTGCAGCTGGACAAATTAGTTATAGTTTATTATTTCGGATTGCTGGTGGTGATATGTTGGGTAAAGATCAACCAGTGATTTTACAATTATTGGAAATTGATGCTGCGATGGGTGCATTAAACGGTGTAATGATGGAATTAGATGATTGTGCTTTTCCATTGGTGCATGGGATCACCGCGAGTAGCGATCCAATGGTTGCGTTTAAAGATGCGGATTATGCTTTATTGGTTGGCTCACGTCCACGTAGTAAAGGAATGGAGCGCAAGGATTTATTGGAAGTAAATGGTTCAATTTTTATTGCTCAAGGTAAAGCTTTGGCTACAGTTGCAAATAAGCAAGTCAAAGTTTTAGTGGTTGGGAATCCAGCTAATACCAATGCGTTAATTTTATCCAAAAATGCTCAAGGTTTGAATCCACGCAATATTACTTCGATGATGCGCTTAGATCATAATCGTGCGATGAGTCAACTAGCTACTAAAGTCGGAAGTCACTCGACTAAGGTTAAAGATGTTGTAGCATGGGGTAATCATTCTTCGACACAATATCCAGATATTTTTAACGCGACTGTTGATGGTAAAAAAGCTAGTACTTTAGTTGATGAAAATTGGTTGGTAAACAATTTTATCCCAACAGTACAAAAACGTGGTGCGGCAATCATTGAAGCGCGTGGCTTATCATCAGCTGCATCTGCGGCTAATGCGGCAATTGATCATATGCGCAGTTGGGTATTTGGTACTGCTGATGGCGAAGTAGTTACAATGGGTGTTCCGTCTGATGGTAGTTATGGAATTCCTGAAGGGGTTATGTTTGGTTATCCATGTACTTGTAAGAATGGTGAATATACGGTAGTTAAAGATTATGTGATTAGTGATTTTAGCCGTAAGTATATTGACATTACCTATCAAGAGCTGTGTGAAGAACGTGCAGCTATTCAACATCTTCTAGGCTAAATTAAACATTAGATTGATGAATGTGGAGTATAAATTATGCTGGATATAATCTAATATAAAAAAGAAAATCCTAAGCTTTTAAAGTTTAGGATTTTTAATATAAGGTTAATAAAATAACTTACTTTTTTGAAAAGTGGTTTATTTGTAAATTACCTTAATAGATTTTATTGCATGCCAGAATATCTAATTAAAGCTTCAATTTGTGGTTCACGCCCCATCAACGCTTTAAAATTGTCCATCATTGGGCGTAGGCTACCTTGACTTAAGATAGTCTTGCAAAATTTATCACCAAGTTCAGCTAATTCAGCACCTGATTTGCCATCAAATTGGCTAAATACATCACAGGCTAAAACTTCTGCCCATTTGTAGCTATAATAACCAGCCGCATAGCCACCAGCAAAAATGTGCCCAAAGCTGTTAGCAAAGCGATTATATTCTGGTGGTGTAATTACTGCGATTTCTTGGCGAACTTGATTTAAAAGCTGGAGGTAATCAGCGGTATGTGCATTATATTGACCATGTAATTTTAGATCAAAAATTGAAAATTCAAGTTGGCGTAACATCTGTAAACCAGATTGATAGTGGCGTGATGCTAGAACTTTTGCAAATAATTCTTCAGGTAATTCAGCACTAGTTTCAACATGTGAGGTTATGGTACGTAAAATTGCGTAATCCCAAGCAAAATATTCCATAAATTGCGATGGTAGTTCAACTGCATCCCATTCAACTCCATTAATTCCAGCAATTGCTGAATTATCAATAGTCGTCAGTAAATGATGTAAGCCATGACCCATTTCATGGAATAAAGTTTGCACGTCATCAAAGCTTAATAAACTTGGTTTATTACCGATTGGCTTGGTGAAGTTGCAAATAATATATGCAATTGGTAACCGAGGCTCACCATTATCCATGCTGCGATTTTGAGCTGAATTCATCCATGCGCCAGATTGTTTACCTTCGCGAGCGTACAGATCAAAATAAATATGCCCAATTAATTTACCATGTTGTATGACGTCATAGGTCGTTACATCAGGATGCCAACTCGGCATATTTTGATTGCTGATAAATTCAACTTGATAAAGTTGTTTAATTAGAGCAAATAAACCAGTGAAGACTTTAGGTAATTGGAAATATTGTTTAAGTTCATTACTTGAATAGCTATATTTTTGCTCTTGCAATTTTTCACTGTAATAAGCAATATCCCAAGCTTGTAATTCATCGAGATTGTCTAATTGTTTGGCAAATTCGCGTAGCTCATCAAGGTCACGCTGTGCGTAATCACGTGATTTTTCTGCCAGTTGATAGAGAAAATCTAACACTTGCTCTGGTGTCTCGGCCATTTTAGTATATACGGAATAATCCGAGTAAGTTTTGAAGCCTAATAATAGTGCTTTTTGGTAGCGTAAGTCTAAAATTTGGCGAATAATAGCTGAATTATCAAATTTTCCGTCAGCACTCAGCTCACTGGCACGGGTTACATAAGCATGATATAACTCACGGCGTAGTTCACGGTTGTTTGCATATTGCATAATTGGTAAGTAGCTTGGCATATGTAACGTAATTTTATAATCATCACGTCCATCTGATTGTGCCTGTTCTCGATACATACTTAAATTATCGGTTGGTACGCCAGCTAATTCATCACGGCTAACATATTTAGCATAACCATCGGTTGCATCAAGCACATTATGATCAAATTTAGTATTTAGTTCTGCCGCTTTATTTTGGATCTTTTTATATTCTTGTTGTTGTTCTGGAGCTAATGTAATTCCACTTAAACGGAAATCGCGTAATTCATTATCAACAACTTTTTGTTGTTCTGCATTTAGTTGGCTATATTCCTGATCTTTGATCGCTTGAGTCTGTTGGTAAAGTTGTTGATTTTGACCTAGACCTACGTATAAATCAGTAAGAATAGGTTGGTATTTTTCATGGAAATCACGTAGTTCTGGGCTATCTTTAACACTTTGTAAATGTTCTGCGATACTCCAAATATAATTAAGTTCATATAGGCTATTGTGAAGTGGGGCAATAATGCTATTCCAAGTGCTAGTTGGTGAAGTTTCTATTTTGCTTACGAGTAGTTGTACGGCATTAATTTTTTGTTCGAGTTGCGTGGTCAAATAATTAATATCAACCGTGTTGAAAGGGATAAATTGGCTCATCGGTGGTCCTTGTTGTTACTAAAGTTCTGCATCCATAGCTAGGTTATTGAATATTTGTTTCTTAAATAAAGGCTTTAGTTTATCAAATTTAAACTAATTTGGCCATAAGAATTCTATTGTTCGGTATTTGTAGTTTATGGATTGCTTCTAGTTTAACTGGGGTGTGTGGTGGTTTATCTGTACGCTGAGTGTCGGTTTCATTTATTGATTGGAATGTCTTGGATTCGATTTGTGCTAGTAACTCTGTTAATGATATTGATTTATAAGAATCGTTAATTCCCTAATGAAGTTTGAGCCAAGTTGATTTTTGATTTAATTGATTAGGTTGCTATATATTTAATTTGCATGATTGATGTGAATATAGAGCTTTAAATGAATTTTACTTTGTTACTATGAGAAATAATTAACACGTATCTGGTAGCTATATTTACACAAGGCTTCAATTTTACTAAAGCCTCGTGTAATAATGTAAAGTGATTATTTGATGTTTTCTAAAACCAATTCCATCATTTTAGTAAAGGCATTTTGACGTTCTTCACTTGAGGTAGCTTCGTGAGTAACTAATGAATCTGAAATAGTTAAAACGCAAGCTGCACGCTTGTTTAAAGCTTTCGCATTAGCAAATAGGGCAAATGATTCCATTTCTACACAAGCACAACCATGTTCTGCATGAATTTCTTTATAGATATCAAATTTAGCACGGTAAAAGACGTCTGATGAATGAACACGAATTTCCTTAACCTCCGTACCAATGCGCTTAGCTGTTGTCATAATTTCTGCATTTAGTTCCGCTGATGGTTCAATCACATCGCTAGCATAACCATTTTGGGCTTTAGCATACGATGATTCGCTCCACGCATCTTTTACTAAAATTACATCATATACTTTTACATCTTTATCATAAGACCCAGCTGAACCAATTCGAATAATGTCTTTCACACCATAAAAAGCATATAGCTCATATGAATAAATTCCAATACTGGCCATTCCCATTCCACTACCCATGACTGAAATCTTTTTACCTTTGTAGTTACCAGTATAACCAAACATATTACGCACATTATTGAATTGAACAACGTCGGTCAAAAATGTATCTGCAATAAACTTAGCGCGGAGTGGGTCACCTGGCATTAATACGGTTTCAGCAATAATACCTAATTCTTTCACTTCGATATGTGGGGTAGGGATTGTCATCTTTGAGATCTCCAAAAGTATTGTGATTAAAATAATTATTTATGGCGTAATTATACGCTTAAGATAGTAGATTGATTTTTGATTTCATGCTGCGTTGCAAAAATATTTGCGTGAGATGTAAAATTTATTGCATAAGCTTTGTTGCTGATATGAATCAGTTAATTCAATATATTACATTGCGGATGAGTTGTGAAATTAATATTTGTTGCCAAGATGCTTGACATTACTTATCATTATAATGCATAATAACTATCTCAACAAACGCGGGGTGGAGCAGCTTGGTAGCTCGTCGGGCTCATAACCCGAAGGTCGTTGGTTCAAATCCAGCCCCCGCAACCAATTTACATCAGTACATTATCTTCATCATCCAAATATTTTCAAACTAGCAATTGCCCTCTACTTGCCCTCTGTTATTTTAGAAGTTAAATTATTCTTAACAGCATCATTTTAGCAGCTAATTATAAACTTTTGAAGGTTTTTGTTAAATGTTTCGCCACTCCAAATAGAGGAAAGCTTATTCTACCGCTGTCATCTTTGTCACTATTCTTACTCCCAACCTTTACAACTTCATTTTTTTTATATTCTGGTAGGTTAATACCTTTTTTTAAAAATTGATTAATTGAACTTACTGATATTCCAAGCTCGACAGCCAGCTCTTTCTTGTTAATTGCTTGCTTGTTATATTTTTTTAATAATTCTTCATAAATAATTTTAGTTAATTCATCCATGTTGTTTCTCCTTTTGTTCTGTGTTATTGAAAGGTAGTTAAATTTTTTCATACAACTAATAAGCGTCTACATATTCAAATAAAGTATTAGTTCTGTGCTTATTATGATCAGTTTACATCGCAAAGAATACCTATAGCAGTTTAACTAAGTATGTAGTAAGCACTGTTAAATACAATTTTATATTGTTAAAGATCTTTACTGAGGTTTGAATAAGTTTTATAAAGTATTATTTATCAACCAAAAACAAGCGTATTGTACTATAATTTAGAGATGATATGTGAAGTTAATTTTTACTGTCTTTATGTATAAGTTGTTGTAAATACATGTATATAACTGATATATAAGCATAATATTGATAATTTATTTTTAATTTAAATAGTATGATATAATATGTCATTATATTTGAAAAGTATTAAATTTAGATATTAACTGTAAAATGTTTTAAGATTGTATCATGACAAATGACCAAGAAAATGAAATTCAAATTATCAGGAAAAATAATTTACGCAAAGCTATTATCGATGAGTTTGATGACAATATAGATAAATTTGCTGCTACCGTTGATAAACATAGAAATTTTATCTATGCTCTATTGTGGGATATTGATAATCCAAACAACCGTAAAATTACAGATAAAATGGCGCGGTTTCTTGAAAAAAAATCTGGTTTAGTGGATGGTTTTCTAGATAGTGATGGTAGTTCCTCAGCGGTCAATAAAACTATATTAAGTATTCCTTTTTTGGAGGTTGAGTTATCTACAAAATTACAAGAAATGAAGTACTCTTCTGAATTAAGTTTTCCACTTCTATTTTCAGAACTAAATGGAAAACCAATAAATTCGCCAACAGACCTATTTGCAGTCAAAGTTTTTGATAACAGTTTATTTCCACATGTAAAATTTGGAGATACTGTTATAGTTGATTATAGTATGAGACGTCTAGAAAATAATCAATATTATTTAGTAAAGTATTACGAAATTTTCTATATACGAAGGGTTAGATTTGAACAGGGAAACATATTTTTGTACTCACATATGATTAATAGTGATAATGAGATGCAGACTAATGAGCATAAAATCTCTTCAGAGGATAAAGCTCTAGAAGTTTTAGGAATAATTGTTTTTATGTTGGTTCACTCACAACCATATTTTAGGAGTTGATTAAAGTGTTTGCTTATCTTATAACAATCAAAAATAGAATTACAACGTTTATCCCAACTTTATTAATTGATAAAGAAAAGCGAAATGCTGCCAGAGAGCAAAGAAAACAAAAGAAAAACATATCGAAAAGATGGAGTGAGTGTAAAGATGATCTAACAAAAGCAAAAAATCTTATATTTCTCGATAAGCTTGAAAAGTCAAAATTGCTTATAGTCGCAATTTGCGCAATTTGGCTTTCAAATCTAATTAACTTGTTATCATTTTACACAGAACATAATGAGATGATTCGTGTCGCATTTTGGATTGTAAACGCTAGTTTTTATGTAATTCCAGCAAGTACAGGAATATCATTATTATTTGCTTTAATTATTATGATTTGTGTAGCACTTTCTACGTTAAAGAAAAAAATGGAAAAAACTGGAGTCTATATAACAAACCGTAAATTAGGAATTATTTTAAAAAATCACTATATAGCGTGGTTTTTTATGTGTTTTTTTACCACTTTTATTTTATCTATAGCAATTCATTCAATTGATACTGTTCATTGGGTATCTGTTATTTTATTGACTGTTGGATATAATCTATTTATCACCACTTATTCATATGTTGGCACATTTATGTTCTTATTTCTTAACTATATAGCGAGCAAATTTTCTGATTATATTATAGATGACATTAATCCCCCACAAGAGGTTACTACATAGAAATCTTTGCGATTAGTGATTTTCTAATCAGTTAGATAGGTTTTTCATATTACTACCAACTTTATACTCAACTTACAGAGCATCAATAAAATTCAGTCTACCACACTCAGTTTTAGCTTTTTTCATTTCACGTAAATTAGTCATGAAATTTGCTGTTTTGGTTTCAAATATGAAATAGATGTTCTCAGAACCATATTTATCAATTAATAATGCCCAGTCAGGGGTATATTTTCCAACCTGGTATTAACCAAACCAGCTTGGCTGTTTAGCTATTATTTTAACTTTATCAATGGTTAACGCATCACGTAAAAAATTAAACTCAAGCTGAGATTCATAACGCAAAATATCAAATAGAAATTTTTCACTCAATGTATCATTATTTACATCCAAAGATGCGGCATCAGCCAAATTATACGAATTGCATTATAAATTACAGTGTTTTTAACCAATCTCTACTACACATAGATTTCACTAAATCTGGTTGTTGTGCAACCTCATTCCATGCGGCGTCAATACAAGATAGTGTAGGTGCTAGAGCTGTGTTATTGCGCCTCTCATCTCAATTTACAAGCATTGTAAAGATATTTGCTGATGGTTGGTTATATTGGTAAATTAGTTGATTGGACATATTTCATGTTTCGATGGACTTTAACGATAATTAAAAGTTGTGATAAGGGTTTTAAAATACTACCAAAGCGATGGATTGTAGAACGAACATTTGGCTGGTTAAATTTTAGTCATACGTTATCTAAAGATTTTGAGAAAACTACAGCATCATCGGAAACAATGGTCAAAATAGCTATGATTGGGCTAATGTTACGGCGATTGCAGACTTTGCAAACAAGCTCTGAAGTAATCTGAGGTTGTTTGTGCTAAAATGATTGTTATTGTGACAAACCAAGTTAGACAAAATACACCTGAAAATAACAACTAATTACAGAGGTAAAGGTGACAGTTTGCCTTAGCATAAATAGGTTGCATTTTCACTTAACGCTAACAATGCTAAAATATCAGCTCAAAGTTTATAAGATGAAAATTCTAGCCCAATAGTGTTGCAGTTTGATTTTTAATTCAATTATAGGAGTTATGTTTTATGGGTGTAGTTTCAATTAATGATGTAATGAATAGGATGTCTAGTCTACCAACACGAAAAAACAGAGTAACTAATATTATGTTGGAGTTGGCAATTAGAAATAAAATTAAAGAGAAAAAAGAAGAATTAGAAAATTCCCCTAATGACGAAAAACTACGAAGAATAGTGTTTTTACTTGAAAATTTACCGTTTGGTAAGTTTGTAACGTATAAAAATGATTTCAAATCAATTCAAATTGATTTGAATAGTTCTCATTACGGTATGGATAAAGTTAAACAAAAAATATTTGAATGCTTAAATGCTAGTAAGTATAGAGGTGATACTAAGTTTCCTTACCTGTGTTTATACGGATCACCAGGCGTTGGAAAGACCAGCTTACTTCAATCTATAGGAAAAGCATTAGGAGCTCCATTTGAAATAATTTCATTGCCTGGCGTTGACTCTTTTAGCCTAAAGGGGGTTGATTATACTTATAAATCTGCTGATTGTGGAGTTTTAATTAACGCTTTTATGCGCTGCGGGTGCATGAATCCTATTATTATCTTTGACGAATTGGATAAAGTTGCAACACGTACTGAGTATAGTACGGTATCTAGTATTTTGCTAGGAATTTGTGATCCTGTACAAAACACATCCTTTGTTGATGTGTTTTTGGGTGTTGGTATTGATATATCTAAAGCAACTATATTTTTTACAGCTAATGATCCAGATGCTATACCTGAGGCATTACGTAATCGATTAACAATGATTAAAGTTGATGATTATACGATTGAAGAAAAAATGCATATTGGTAAAGATTATATTATTCCTAAATATTTAAACGAATTACATGTTGAATCTAAGGTAAGAGTCAGTCAAGATGCTATTGACTATATTGTTGATAAGAGTTTAATTGATGAGACGACAATGACCTTAACTGGAGGTATTCGTGATCTTTCAAAACAGTGTGAAATTTTACTTTATAAGGCTATATACGACCTAGAAATTCATAAACTAGAGGAAGTCAATATTACAAAAGAGTGGATTATTGATAGGTTAGGTGTTTCTGAAATTGATAAAATACGTGAGAAAATAAAAGCAAAATCATTATATCAAGCACAGAATTTTTCTAGGATTGGTACTGTGCATTCATTAGGGGTATGCATTAGTCCATTACAAGGTGAGTTCGGAGTCGTTGATGATGTTACATGCCGTGTTATTAGTGGGTCAGGTGAGCTTAAATTCACCGGTAAGATGCTTGATGAGCCTCGTGATGCAGCAACTATTGCCTATGATTTTGTTCGAGCGAATGCCAAGGTGTTTTTTGGTCTTGATGGGGATATTTTGGCAAATAGAACTGTTCTAATTAATTCGCATAATCCTGGAGTTGCAAAAGATGGTACATCAGCAGGTTCGGTCTATTTAATCGCGATTTTGTCGGAAGCTTTACGACTTCCTGTGCTTGATAGCGTTGCCATGACTGGGCAGTTAGATCTTGATGGAAGTATAACCGCAGTTGGTGGGGTAGATCTGAAAGTCAGCGCATGTATCAAGTCTAAATTAAGTAAGGTATTTTTGAGTCTGGAGAATATTCAAGATGTATCAAAAGAACAAAAAGATAGTATTGAAACTATACCTGTTAAAAATGCTTTTGAATTAATTAGCTATATATTTCCAGATTTTATCTGGCATTGTGAAGAGTGCGGATCGGTGTTAAAACGTTGTGATTCGGATAAATGGATGCATGAAGAAGATCATTTAGATTGCATTTATGAACCAATATATGAGGGTGCGTTATACCCTATTCCAAATTACACAATAAGGAGAAAGTAATGGACGATAAACGTAATATGTATATAAAAATGTTAGATGCATTATTAGATAATGGATATTATGATCCAAGTGAAAGTTATGCTACGCAAAACATTGAGATATTAGAGGCTTTAAATAGTGATAAGGAAGATTATGCTGGTGGATTTTTATTTAAAACAAAATCAAATCATATGTATGCATCTATTCAGATAGACGGTAAAAAAGACCGATTTACATTGGTTGCTCGAGCTCCAGCATTAATTGAAAATGATGACTTTAATCATGTTTTTATCAATCAGTTTTTACAAAAACATTATAGCCCGCTTATTTGTTTATATAAAAGTGATGATGAGACTTCAATTATCTCATTTGAGTATTGTATGTTTTTACCGTTTAATACTGATCAAGTTATTAATATGATTAACTGGTTCGATTCTGTTCTTGTATCATTTTTATCTGAATACAACAATATTGTTAAACAATTTAAGGAGAGACAAAATGTCAATTGAAAGCCTAATGCCAACCAAAAAGAATAATCGCCAAGTTTATCGTGATTATATGCATGATTTGATAAATATTATGGAGCAAAATGGTTACACCACATCAGGAGAAGAACAACTTGGAATTCGTGAAAGAACTTTGAATGAACTCTTGACTAAGGCTAAGGATGAAAATGTATATAATGTAATTCCGTTTGGGCATAAGCTGTGTGACTATACGTGGGTTCTTTTAGTAGATGATGACCTAAGTTTTGTGCGGATATATTCTACTATATCAATAAGCTCATTAGGTGTGACCAGAGAGCATTTGTTAAATCTGGCAAATGATTTAAACCTTAAGAAGAATACACTGTTAGACGTAGCAATTGATGGTGATGGTGATGTTGTTTGTGAATATCATTTACCAATAAAAGTATCAGAAGAAGTGGTGCTTTCTGTTCTAAAAGAAATGATGCGTGAAATTGAGTTTATTATGAAATTTATCGCGTCAAGTGAACAGGCATAATTTAGGATAATTGATATGTTGTATAAAGTATCAAGTGGTTATTGAAAAGTTGTATTTAGTAAGGGTATTCATATGCCGAATTGGTGTGGTAACAAATTATTTTTGACTGGTGAAATAGCAAAAATAAAGCACTTGGTTCTGGAACTTTTAAGAACAAATAGTTTTTTCGAGTTAATTGCCCCAACTCCTAAAAACATAGAGAATAGTGCTGACATTGAGCTTGAGATATGGGGCACTAAATGGGACATCTCGGTAAGTTCGATAAAAAATATTGATACTGTTCGCGATTTTTTAGAATGTGAAGATAATAATACTTTAATCATGGTGTTTAATACAGCTTGGAGTCCACCGATCAAAGTATATGATAAATTATTTGCGATGGGGTTTGATATCTATGCCATCTATTGGGAGCCTGGGAGTTGTTTCTGTGGTTGTTATAATAATGGTGAAAAAATCGAAGATAGAATAACTGGTTATCGGAGTAATTTACCATTATACCTAATAAACGAGGAAGAAGTGTTAGAAGATTTTCCTGAGGATGATTCTGAATAGTGTTGGTTATAAAAATATAAGGATTTATTAGTGTCAATAAATAAAAATTTTAGGTTATTCTTATCCTCTACTTTTAGTGATTTGGTCTTAGAGCGCAATAAACTACAAGCGGAGGTATTTCCAAAGCTACGCAATTATTGTGAAGAACGTGGCTTTTCTTTTCAGGTGGTTGATTTACGGTGGGGTATTTCCGAGAAAGATGGCTGGGATCACCGAACCTTAGATATTTGCCTTCAGCAAGTAAAATACTGTAAAGGATTTTTAAAGCCTAATTTTGCTATTTTGCTATCTGAGCGTTATGGTTGGATACCTGTTCCAAGGCGCATTACTCAAAACAATTTTGAGGTAATCCGCCAGTATATAGAACCTGAAGATAATGATTTATTTGCGACATGGTATAAACTAGATACGAATACTGGCTATTACTTATTACAAAATATTGATGAACACACCAGTGAAGCTTGGTGGATAGATGAATATCGATTACGTTTGGCTTTACAAAAGATAGTAAGATTACCAGCTGTTGAATCACAACTAGGTGAAGAATATGTTGAGAGATTTTTTCAATCAGCGACGGAACAAGAGATAGTTGAAGGTTTATTTAAGAATGATGATGTATCCATCAACAACATTCATACATTTTATCGTAGATTAGGGGCGCTTGAAAATGTAGATGCTACCAAATTTAATGAGAATGAAGCTAGAGTTTTTGCTAAGTATTGTGATTTTAATCAATCTGATCAGAAGATTGATTTGAAGCAGCATGCTAAATGTAAAGAACTGGTGGCTAAAGTAGAATCTCAATACAGTAAGCATAAAGTAGACGGCAATTTACATAAATTTGACTTAAACTTATCATCTAACGAGTACCAAAATCTTGATAGTGCCATCACTGGAGCAAGCGATTATCTGAATGATTTCTGTGCCTCATTTATGAAACAAATCGAAAAAGCGATTGATAGAGAAATAGATGCGAGTAAGCAACAATCTAGTGATTCAGAGACAGATATTCAAAGACAATTTCTTACATCAAGAACCAATAAGGTTGTATTTGCCAAGCGCACCACCCAAATGAATAAGATCAATGAGTATATTACACATGCGAGCTCATCTAGATATCCTTTAATTTTGGTTGGGGAATCTGGGAGCGGTAAATCTTCGTTGATTGCACATGCGATAAAGGAAACTGAAGCCGCAGAAGATGCTTATATATTTTATCGCTTTATTGGGATTTCAGAGCAAAGCTCAACAGATTATCAACTAGTTAGCTCTTTAAATGAGCAGGTGAAAAGTTTGCTACAAGAGCATCAGCTTGATTTGCAGTTGAGCTTTAATCAATTGGATTCAGAAAGTATTCTAGAACAAAGCTATGACGGACTATGTAAATTATTTATCAAACGCATTGAAGCTATTTCGGATACTAAGAAGGTAATTATATTTATCGATGCACTAGATCAATTTATCTTAAATAGCCGTTTAGAGTTTATTCCACCAAGACTAAAAAATAATGTTAAGTTTATAGTTTCGACCTTACCGCTACCTCAAGCCAGATATATAAAGATTTTTAAACTGCGGATGCGAGAAGAGCTGCAACAGGATTATATCCTCAACATATCTAGTTTATTGCGAGAGCAAATGAGTGATGCCTATACCCAGTTTAAAGATCTAAATAATATTTTGCAAAATACGCAAGCTCAAAAAGACTTTATTTTAAAACGTTTTGGCACGTCGCCACTGGCATTTAAAATCATGCTGGAAGAATCTAAAAAGTGGCGTTCTTATGATGATGTAAGTGAATTACCTCAAGAGTTAAATAGCCCAAACCCAGATGATGCAATTAGGTATTTCTTTAATAGCTTACCACAGCAAAAAATATTAGTCCAATTAACACTGGGGTTATTGGCAGCTAGTCGAGATGGCTTACACGAAAATGATCTTGTGGATATATTGTCAGAGACTTTATTACCCCTCGACGAAATTTTAAATTCACAAGAAAAGCTACTTAATTCACATTATGATAAACCAACTCGAATCCCAGACTCAATCTGGTTACGCTTAAATGCCGATCTTAAACCGTACTTAACTGAACGTTCATTAAATGGTATAACTAAAATTGGATTATTTCATCGGCGGTTTATAAATGTTGCTTTGACGCTAGAGCATGATCCACGATTATCTAATGATGTGCGCCAGCTAATAATTGGCTACAATAAAGAAGTTATCTTCTCGGTAGATAACAAGAAAACTAATGAACAACTCCTTAATGCATATAGAGAGTTATACTACCAATACAGTAAAACTGGGGATTTTGCAGCCGCTTTTCAAATCCTACTTGAGCCTGAACTAATCTACTTGTTTGCCTTGACTGATGATATGGCACAACTGATGGGTGAATACCATTTGGTATATCAAGAATATGAAAAAGCACTTACTGTAAATAATCAGCTGGTGCCGCCTAACAACTATGCTAAATTTATCGAACTCTATAGTTGGCTATGTAATATTGAGCCAATCATAGAGGCGCGTGATAAGAAGCTGCTTAGCTTATGGGCGGTATTGTCACAGCTTGGACATGACAATCAGGTTGCTTTAATTCAAACTAGCTTGCAACCTTTGGAGTATTATTGTACACAAACCCCAACTTTTGCTATGCGCAGTGGAACTATTCTTAAGCGTTTAGAAGATATTGAAAATATTATAGGGGTATTTAATGTAGGGCTTAGCATAACTATGGCAATTGGTGCAAACACTACAGAAACAACGGCGCATATGATAGTACTAACTGCCGCTGGTTATGTGTACAAGAAACCTATACATGCGGCTGAATTTAGCCTACTGAGTGATGAGCTAGGTCAATTAACTGGCGCACTACAAGATGGGGAGCATTTGTTAATCTGGAATAATAATGGTGTCAAACGTTATACGATTGAGAGAGACGATGATGCGTATAACAAATTTAAATTAGTAGAAACCAAATGCACTAGCAACTTGCACTTTATAACGCAAGTTTTTAATACTATAGGCTCTTATTATATCGAGTGTGCGAGTGGTTGGGTGCGGTTAGCTAAGAACTATTGGAATAATTACGATGAGTTAAATTATACACTGACTAGCACTCAATTGCTGTATAACAAAAGCCTATGCCTGGATGAGCATCAGGTTAAGAATATCTTTAATGAACAATTGGTGGGTAATTTTGATGATATTACAGGATGGTATCAGTCACCATTTGCTGTTGATTTGATACTTGGTTGGGATGCTAAAACTATTTATCAGCTGGATATCAATACTTGCACTAGAGTACAAGAAATGTATACTGGGCATAAAGCTGCTATTGTTGCTATTTATGGCTTACGTAATTATCGCTTTATTTCTTTATCAATTGATGGTGAGCTGCATTATTGGAATAGTGCAGGTAAATGCCTTGGTGTGGCGTATTCTAACTATTTTAATGATATAGTCGGTGTTACTGAATTTGGTGATAAATTTATGATGCTTTGGAATAAACGCGGCTATGCGCTTAAACTTGAACTAGACCAGCTAATCCCACCAGTTGAGAACGAAATAACTGTGAGTGCCACACCTCTTGCTCTTTCATCCCATGATGATAGAGTCGTTCCAGAGCTCAGCCAAGATTTTAGTGAGTGGTGCTTAGCCAATAACTATACTCCAGATAAGTATAGCTGCCATAGTATTGATAAACCACAATTCAGCTTTGTTGATACCAACAATAATCAATTAATATTTGTCCGCACCTGCCAAATAATAAATACTACCCGCTTTATCGCCATCAATATCTGGATGTCAATCGGTAAGATCCATCAGGTTATCCAGAATGATGCAGACGGTGCAGTATTGTTGGTAAATGGACAGCAAGTTAGCATAGCTCGCTATGGTGAGCGGCAAGCTGATTATCAACCGCTGCTAAGTCAGATTATATATTCTTCGCTAGCTGCTGATACACTTATTAATGATGCAAAATTTAAACATCAGCTGGAGCTCTTAAAGAATTCATCTGACTTAAACAAACTTGATGCTTTTGGATTTACTCCGTTATTGTACACTCTAGATAAGTCACCACAATTAGTTGAGATATTGATCAAAGTTGGTGCTAATGTTGAAGTTGAATCATATGGTGGTAATACACCACTGATGCTCGCTAGCGCAAATGGTCATAGCAATGCGGTGGCGCAGCTATTGCAGTATAAACCAAGGATCTCAAAATGGAGTTTAGTAGTATCCTTCCTGTATGCTAGTCAACATGGTCATAGTGAGGTAGTAGCGCAACTCTTGAGTGCTGGTGCTGATGTGCAAGCAGCTACTACGGATGGTGCTACGGCATTAATGTCTGCTAGTCAACATGGTCATAGTGAGGTAGTAGCGCAACTCTTGAGTGCTGGTGCTGATGTGCAAGCAGCTACTACGGATGGTGCTACGGCATTAAT
>ERZ650304.598-NODE-598-length-17627-cov-4.860175_pt1 | contig 17627 bp, 14 predicted proteins | sample MGYA00376240_ERZ650304 | MGnify/ENA primary metagenome ERZ650304 (study PRJEB26733, sample SAMN07839271) | wastewater metagenome | biome: small river; feature: stream; material: water | place: USA: North Carolina | collected 2016-03-01 ...
CGGAATTATCAGCAGAAGATCCAGCCAGGTTATTGAGCACCTTCTTTTCCCAGGTGCATTTACCGTCGAAATCAATGTAGATACCAGGAGGAAGGATGCCTGCTGTTTTAACATCAACAACGGAACCTAGTTCAATACCCATGGTTCCCTTTTCCTTATTTTCAGGATCGTATTTCAGACACTTCAGATCATCCTTCAATGGGCCGAAGTTGTCGGGGTCACCATAATGCGCCCGGGTAATGAGGAGTATGACTGAGCGGAGACGTGCCATGGTTAACGGCTGTCCGAAGCATGTGTGCAACTCACGTAATGTATTGATTAGCGCCATACAGTTGGATCATCATTTAGTTTAGGTACAGGAACGTTGTAGCGAGGATCACCGCGTATTATCAACGTCAATTCTACATCATAAGATATTGCTACAAAACCCTTAAAATACGAACCTTTGATAACATTGCCGACCAGGTATCTGTTATCCGTAGATGGCTGCACAATCATGTGATGCAGCAGTGGCTTTGGGAATGCCATCAACCGTGCAGTGACAATAACACTGTCATTCATCCCCTGGTCACCAGTAGCAACAGACAGCGATTCATTTACGGACATGAATTCAGCCCAGGTTTGAAGAGGAGGTCCGAATCCTCCCTTGAATCGAAGCCCGTAACTTCCATCATCAGGGCAAGAGGCTACCAGCTTCTGACCAGTCTCCTCATCGTAATCAGGATTCACTTCACCTTCCACCAGTGGTAGGTAATGTAATACGCGCACACCGTTGCCTCTACTCATACGTAAGTATTCGTAGTTTATGATTTGTTTAGCAGCTCCGTATTCAGCTTTGGTCAAACGATCGAAGGCGCTAACAATAGGGCTTTCATATTCTTTTCCATCTTTGACCAACACCACCTTGTAGTAGGTCTGAATCAATCGGTTGCCGACATAAAACTCCTGATCCAGGAATGAAGCACCTGACACTGCGGTCTGTGTTAATGCCTTCCAGTTACCAGCCCCATTGTTAACAGATCTAAATACGTAAAACTTACTATCAATGAAATTACGGTTTACAACCCAACTTACCAGTACGGTTTGCTTACCATAAGAGGGTTGGACAGTGACATCTATGAATGGAGATGTAACAATAGACGGCATTAGTAATGATGGAATGCTTGGTGGATATTAATCCCCTTTTTGATGTCACCAGCTACCTGCATAAAACGTTCCTGGTGCATCTTTATCAATTCCTTTAAATGGTCAATACGCTTGGCAACAATGTTGGTAGTAACTCCCCCGGAGTTGTAATCAATATCGTTACGCATGAGCTTGTTCAACGTGGACATGTAAAGCTGAGCAGCTATTCCATCCAAGAACATATTGGTGGTACCATCTAAACAGTCCGGGTCTGCATATGAACAAAATGGAGGGATGCCATTATACTCTCTGGCCGCACGTACCATTGCATTCTCGATTTCCTTGTCATTATAGGCAAGATCCAGCAAAAGGTCATTATCATCTATCGTCCTATCCATAATGAATAGGCGTACATCTTCTAATGTTATATGCTGGTGACGTTCCATAAGTTATTATAATGAAAGATTCTGCTGCGCCATCTGAGCACGCTGCAGAAGAGCACGCTGCTGAGCTAAACGTTCTGCATTACGATTCATGCGATGCTCCAAGCCGCCATTCATCCAATTCATAGGATTCAACTTGTTGAGCACATTACTCATAGTGCTGCTCTGACCATTTTCATAGTCAGCTATATTTCCTTCGTATTCCTTCTGCAGTCGATCTACTGAACGACCTGCACTGGTGGCTGTAGAAGCTGCAGCACTACCGTAACGTGCACGATCCTGCTGCATCTTGCTCAATGCCTCCTCTAAAGACGACTGGGCTGAATTACGAGCATACTGAAGTTTCGTCAGCTCTTTGTTAAGCTGCTGACGCTGCATGTGACTCATCGGATTGGAATCATCAATTGATGACATCTGGCTATTCAACATGGAAATCTTTTGATCGATTTCGTTTTGCTGAGCCTTAGCCATGCTGATTTCGTGCATAGGACCAACCCCACCAGCGCCACCACCAAGGCTAGAGGCTCCACCACCTTCATAGACATTACGTAATGAAGAAGGCATAGAGAAGATGTCGGTACCACCAGGGGATCCAGGTGAACCACCGCCCATTCCACCAGGAGCACCATTACCCTGCATATACCAAGGAGTCAGCTGACTACTGTCAGGGCTAACGTGCATATCGGATATCTTGGAACCAAGGTTATAGGCAGCACCACCAAGGGCACCATATCCCAAACCCTTACCGACAGATTTAGCTACCCCGGGTGCAGAGATAGCCTTACCCAGTGTTTCCATCGGGCGTAGCAAGTTCACACCAATAGAACCCTTCGAAGCTCCACGTTCGAGTGGGTTAATACCACTCATGAATTTACTGAAATTCTTTCCACGGAACATTGGCCCCATAGCCAGGCGTGCACCTGCTCCAATACCTGCGCCGGTAAGAGCATTCTGCATCATGCCATTTTCAGGGTCACCGAACATAGCGCCAGCTACACCACCAGCAGCCGCTGTAGTGCCAGCCCCACCAAGAGAATGCGCCAAACCTTTTGGCAGCGCGAGATTATAATGAGTCGCACCAGCCCCGGGAAGTACGGATGGAGGTGCTGGCATTGTTGGAATAGGAGGATGTGCTCCTGTCATTCCTGGAATACGTGGAGGCGCTGGAAATGGACTTGCACCAGGACGGAACTTGCTGATTAGCCTTTGGAGCATGGCTTCTTTAACAAAAGCCACCTTACGTATTGAACCGGCTGATCCGAGTCTTAAACCCTCTTGAAAACTCTCATCACCAGACTCAGCCAATTCCTTGATTGCAGCTATACGCAGAAGTTCTGATGCCTGTTTTTCATTGAATCCCTTGTTGAAGCAATACTCAACAAAGCCTTCAACAAAATCTGGATGATCAGAGAGAATCGTTTTCATAGGAGTCATTGAATTAATCTACCAAAAGTAAAGAATACTGCCACTAATATATGCTGAAGGGGCTGAGGTTTCCCTCAGCCCCTTCAGGTTGATCTTTCCTCTACCTCGTGGTTTAGACGAAGGTAGTCTTGTTCATCGAAGCGACGTTGGCGAAGGTCACACCAATCTTCTCGTGTGCGGAGAAGCGCAGGATGTCCTTCTTCTTCTCAACGTACATGGTCACGTCCTGGAGAACGTAAGCACGACCGAGGAAGTTCGGCTCAGTGAACTGATAAAGCACATTATCGGGGACGATAGCGCGCTTCATGGTGAAGGCGTGACGCACACCGAAGATTTTGGCTTCAGTGAGAGCAGACAGACCGTCGAGGGCCAGCTTCTCAGCAATGTCACCACCAAATTCAGTACGATCCCACTCAAGGAACTCCTTGGCAGTATGCCGGTTCATCAGGAAGAGGCCGTTGTTTAACTCACGGTCTTCAAGATGATTAAGCACTTCCTTGTAGTTCGAGCGAGTGATGCCACCAGAGATTTCGAAGTTCTGTTGAACATCGGCTGCTCCTACGCCACTGGCTGAACCAACGATGGTGTCCACCTCATTGATCGTGCGGGAATCCTCTTCTGTGTGGATGTCCTTCAGCGAGTTATCGGTGATCACCTGACGAAGGTCGTTCTTATAGGTGCGGAGTTCGTCTACGTTCTTCACGAACTCAGGAGTCGTGATTTTGCAGAAGTAAACGACGAACTTATCGCCACGATAGAACGCGGTGTCAGCAGTGTCATTAAACGGAATAGCCTTTGCACCAGGGGAATCTGGTTCCATTTCTTCAACGATCACGGGCAGTTCAGTGTCCGGGAGGTAGTTGAGATCTGCATCTGAGACCTGACGGAAAGGCAGGATCAGACGAGTAAAGCCATTTTCACGGAGACGACGACGAATCATCTGAGTACCCGCCTCTGAGGCGTTCTTCAGGAAGCCATCGCCAGCTCCATTAATAGCATCGAACAGCTTCTTAGAAAGCACTTCAGGCGCTTCTACTTGGATATCATTTTCTGTTGCCATGGTAATTATTCTCCTAAGTTTATGCTCCTACGTTTGCTTTAGCTACGAAGCCGGTGGTAAATACGACAACATTGAGATTTGAAGCACTTGAGTTAGTGCGAGCAAGATTCGTTGCGCCGGATTGACCGCTGGGTCGAGTCACCCTACCAATCACCTGATCAGTACTAGCGGTAGCAACTTTGAGGTTGCCAGTAGTACCATCATATGAAACAGGCGCATCCATTGTCCATGTCTGCGAGTCTGCTATGTAGGCCGTCTGTATCTCGAACTGACCGGCACATGAGAGTCCGGTGAGTTTGCCAGCTTCAATCACGTCAGGGTCATAACCGAAAGCGCCAAGGCCTGCGGTTTGACTTTGGTCCCAATCCTGGAGGGCGATGTACGCCATCTTATTGTCTTGACCACCTTTGACCCACTCGTAGCGGTTGTTGGCGCTCACCCACTCAAGGGAGATTACCATACCGGAACGAATGACGACTGCTGCTTTGACAGGGTGCGACTGTGTCAGAGTATGCGGCTCGTTAGGATTGTACCCACGAAGCACCTCGACACGCGGTTTGGACCGCTTGATATAACCGTGTTGGGGCATATTGTTAGTCTCCTGTGTTTTGTCTGTTTGTTGTCATTAAGCACCTTCTTTGATGACCTTAGTCCAGGCAGAGTCATCTGCGCTGGAACTTGGTGCATTTTTAGTCGATGCCGTTTTCGGAATTCCCCTACCCTCGATGTGGGAAGGGGCCGAAATTTCGAGCAAGCGTTGAACGAGCTTCAGAGCGTTCTCTGGTCTCTCAGTTAACGAGCTTGCAAATTTTTCTTGCTGGTCTTCATGTAAGAAGTTGTGTGTAACCAGCATACGTACGGTCTTGTTCACCATGCCTTGGTCAAACCTTGGCACGGATGAACTTGCGACCTTTTCCAACTCAACCTTGGAATCCTGCATCACACGAAGTTCAGCGTAGGCTTTCTTAGCCTGCAGAAGGGAATCTTCTACCAGGGACAAAAGCTCTTCTGCGGCTTCGCTTGTTAATGGGGTACTCATGGTTGGGAGGGACTTATAAATGAACCTTACTTAGTAACGATAAGGGAGTTATAAAGTCTGTCAATACCGTTCTTACTAGAAGCTTGCTTGGATGGATCGCCAGTAGCAGAAGGGTCACCGCCAGCAGCGCCAGCATTAGGATCACCACCGGCTGCAGCAGCTGCAGGGTCACCACCAGCTGCGGCAGGATCGCCACCAGCACCACCACCCTGGGTAGCCTGAATCAGTTCCTGCACGATTGCGGAAGCGGTCTGTTCGTCAATTTCACCAGACTGAACCATGGCCTGAAGAAGCTCCACGATCTGTTCTGGAGAAGGTTCGCCACCTTCACCACCAGGGATAGCAGGAGCGCCACCACCAGCCATAGGGTCCTGAGGATCACCACCACCTGAATCCTGCATAGCGGCAGCGTCCATAGAACCCTGCATATACGCCTGCTTGAGGATAGGATGTGTGATCTTGCTCAGTTCAGCCTCGTGCATATTGGCGATCTTAACGATCGTCTCACGTTCTTCGGCAGAAGCCTGCTTGAACATTTCATTCAGACCATTGAAGAAATGGTTCTGCTGATCTGAAGCGGCTTTATGCATCAGGTGCTGCTGATAACCTTCTTCCACGTACATGTCGTAAGCAGAAGCGGCCTTTGTGATGATTTCCTGGGCAGCTTCAATACCAGCGGCCTTACGGAGGATAGGCTCGACAGCTTCGAGACCACCTTCGGTTTCAAGAATGGTTGAGGCCAGCTTGAAAAGGAATTCAGGATTAGGCTGAATGTCAGTAGCCAGAGCAGTAGCTGCCTTGGACTTCATCGAGTTCACGTCTTCCTTGTTCTTTTCCTTGGTACCTTCATTTACCACTTCAGCTTTCTTGGCCTTACCGTCGGCAGTGACATCATTAGGCTTAGCCGCAATGTTGTCCTTATTTTCAGAAGCAGCAGACTTCTTCAGCTTGTCCACAATGCTCTTGGCACGGCTAGCAATCTTTGAAAGAGCGATAGTTGGGTCACCGCCAGTAGCGGCTTCATCCTTGGATGTACCGTCTGTGGTTTTGACCTTGTCCTTACCAGTGCTGGCAGGATTTGTATCTTTGTCTTCCAGCTTCTTACCTTCATTGGACTCGTTAGTGTTGTCCTCAGGCATATTCTGCTTCTTCTTAGAAGACTCAGGATCTACTGGAATAGACTGGGTGCCCTTTTCCGCTGGGTCAGTTTCGGAAACTTTATGACCTGCGCTTTTGCTAGCGTCAGATGCCATCTTTTCCTGGTATACGCGGACGCGGGAGAGGACGTCACTGAATTTCTGTACTTTGGGTGTGTCAGCCATAATAGTGGGTGTGGTTTATGTTAAGTAATGTTCCTTAGAACCAATTGGAGTCAATGCGATTTTGTTAAATTAATAACCATTGGAGGCTACTAACATATACTGAGCTTCATCTATTTGATCTCCATGAATCGATTCGATGTCTCTCATAGCCGCTACTTTATAAATAGCGTATGATTGTGCAAGCGCTTTTGCTTTAGCATCGTCAGTAATAGTGAGATTTAAATCATCTACATTTTTAAAAGAAGCTGATTTGGATGGTTCGCCTTCTGTTATAGTGATGATTTTAATAACACGAGATCTGACAGGTTCTGTTTTGCATGAGAATTTCTTTTCTACTGCATCCATGAAACCCTGCACAACATCATCATTGGATGAGTCATAGTTACATGCGCCGTCACCACTACCATCGAATACATTGCCGATGTCAGGCATAGGCCCACCCATCAGATTATCAAATACCCCGGGTAGATGAATCGTGAGAGCTTTCTTTACCATTGGCATATCACGAACTTCTGAAACAGGCTTACCTTCGATGTATGCAACGAATGAAGTGAATGGAAGAACAGAAGAACGCTTGGCCATCTCCTTGAAGAAGGTACCAGGTTCCAGATTCCTGAAAGCATTGATTTCATCCATGCTCAAATCTTCTTCATAAGCATGAGGAACTACATCTCTAGCAAAGGTAGCCTTTGGCGAATGCCCAGCTTCTTTTACATTCACTCTGTCATTCAGGTATTCCTGGGCTGCTGCCAGTTTCTTCAACACCCGCATACGATCCACGGGCCAGTTGACTCCGTTATCAGGAATCATGACACCTTCGTATTCCGCCCACTGAGTACCAGTGATGATGGAACCAACAGAAGCAGCCTTGCGATGATCTTTTTCATCAGGGAACGCATATTCCAGATAATGAGCTATGCGGTCAGCAGGCTTGTTTACCACACTGATGTCAAAGAATGTAGGCTTATCGTTAATGGCGAAAGCGTATTTCTTAAATTCAGGCTGGTACTGCAGCATGCTGCCAGACTTGAGATGCTCGCAGTAATCGCGTGGAGAGCTTGCTTCATGACCGCAGCAATTGCACGTATCATAAGGTACACGGCAAGACATGGAGAAACTGAGAGGCTTACCAGCCTTAGCATCTTCATATTCAGAAGCTGCCTTTTCACGATCACCCCACACGATAATTTCGGTACGGTGCATCACAGGATTATAGGCGGCAGCTTTTACTGATCCTATGCCCTGGGTCTTTGCGTCTCTATTACGATGCTCACGGAAAAAGCAACCTTTGGTAACAAACGTATCTGAATACTTCTCCAAAGCCTGCTTGGGAAAGCCATCACCATTTTTGTTGGGTCCAAAAGTTTCCTGATCACCCATGGCCACGAGATGCAACATGAAGTGATCCTTGTCAGGGGCACACTCACGCAACTTCTCCTTGGAGAATGAATCTGAGGCAGCGGACTTGATGAACCGGTCTTCATAGAACTGGCACATATGACCTCCGCAGGCCTTGAACAGATCTTCGTGGTCAGATTGGTAATGTACTTTACGCATAGTAGTATTAGGTGTTTGAGCCGCCTGTTACAGAATTCCACAGGCCCTGGATAAGTTCTGGGGCTAAAGCAGCACCAGCTAAGGCACCACCGGCACCGACAGCAGATGCAGTAGATCCTCTGCCAAACAAGCGATTGCCGAAACGTTTAGCGTGGGACATACCATGCTCCATCATCGACTCACCCGGTTTACGAAGGATACCACCAGCGTCTTCAATGTTGGAAAGGAAACCACCTGTATTTATCCCCTGCATCTTACCACCTTCGATTTTATTCAGAAGATCATCATAGATGTAGGAACGCGCATGTGTTCCTTTATCACCTGGAATATGAAGAGAATCACCGATCTTCTGTGATACAGCAGGATCCTTGCCTTTGATAGCTTGCTGCATTTCCTGTAGCGCGAATCGACGAGGATTATCCTCGTTACCCATATTCTTCTTCATCAGGCCTGCACCTACAGCACCTACAGCAAGAGATCTTGGGATAGCGCCAGTAGCAAACCGGGTAGCTGGATCGACATCATCTTCAGGAAGAGCGGTATTCAACTGCTTAGCTCCAGTCATAGCCAAACCAGTAGCACCTGCACCAACACCGGCAGCTAACAGAGCATTACGTAAAATGCGCTTACGTCTGCCAGCTTTATCTTCACCTGCAGCCTGGGGAAGGCGTGATGACAAGTAGCCACCAGCAAGGCCCGAACCTGCCCCGCCAAGAAGCATAGCAAGAGCTGTTGGGTTCTTGGACAGATAGTCTTTGGCCCCATCTAAAATGCCAGCTCCAGGCATGGCTGTGCTAGATGAGGAACTGTCTACAAGACTTCCATTGTGAAATGTATCAGATGTCTGTTTTGATAGGGACATGAGTTTAAGCTGGTGTTGTACTTATGTTATGAACTTCGACGCCTATCTGGAGGATGGCATTAGTGCGGAGAGCAACAATAGCGTCAGTAATACGTGTGAGTACCGTTTCTTTCCATGAGATCGCTCTGTAATAAGCATCACCATGGTCAGCTATACTGAAACGTTGACGAACTGGAAACTGAGAAGGGAAGTAACGTGTTAGTGAATCCAGTGTGAATGGACCTCCCTCTGTAGAGAAGGTACCGCCACACTCAATCAAAGGCTCGCCAAACCTAGAAACCACATCCTGTTCTACAGGTGTAAAAACATCATTACCAGTAGATATATCTACTGAATAGATGCCATCAACTAAACCTATGTTAGTGGTAATATTCATATTATATTGAGTATCTCTGGTTCATGACCATGTCACGATCTTTCTCTGCCTGCCAGTGCTTCTGGTCGGTTTCAACGAAATCCTTGTAGGTATGCAGAGGCACAGCGTCATACTGAATGGCTTCGCGCAAAGCAAAACGTAAGACGTTAGGATCGCTGGCAATATCAGGGTTGGCCTTCTGGAGTGTGTTGTACAGATCAACCACCGTATGAGGATCAGCCTCAGAAATGATTGGGTCTGTCATAAGCAGCCGCTGCAGTGTGGTTACATTAGCAGCTTCTCCCCGGCTCGTATCAATAGTACGCTGGGTCTTGTTCTGCCGGGTAGGTGCTAATGACTTGAGCTGTGAATCGAAGTCGTTCACGTTCTCAAAATACGTGTCCTTACCTAGGATACGCTTAACGGCATCGAGACCGCTAGTTCCGATATCTCCCATAGAAGGACCTTTTTCTTCTACCTGAGGCTTACCGTCACCTTTGCCTTTTGGACGAGCATCAGCAATGATGGAATCATAAGGAGTGATTGAGGAACCGCCAGATGTGGTAGTTTCTTTATCATCACGCATGATGCCACCTCTCGGTCCATCACTTTCTTCCTCCTCTTGTTCGCGTTGGCGATTTCTAGGAGCCTGCTTCTGCTGATTGGCTTCCTTCTCAAAGAATTCCAGGTAAGCACGAGCAGCCTTAATGGTTTCAATAGCGGCAGCAGCCTTTTCAACAATAGCAACAGCCCCAAATTCATCACGCACCAGTCCGGTATTCTTGATGTCGAATTTTACTTCAGTTACACCTGTGCTACGTGCAATATAGTTGGCGATCTTGTCTACTACCTTAAATCCAGCTGAAGATGTATGGTACACATCATGAGCAATTGTATTTAATGAAGCTCCTTTGATCTGGATAAGGTCTTTTATTTTACCAGCGCACTCGCGGAACTCTTCTTCAGAATCACTGATGATCTGATTAACAGTACTGGTTTCAAACTTGTCGCTGGATTCCTTGCGGAAGGTTTCCCATACACTGTCCAGCGTGCGTACAGGATATGAGACATCCGCCTGGGTAGTAACGGTACCACCTGACTTGATACCTCTAGCCATGGACACAATGTCAGGCATGTCATAGACATCAGTAGCCTGCTCAGATGCAGCCTTGGACATAGTGTCAGGAGTTAACCAGGATGCCCATTCATCAGGAACATGAGCCTTCTTGGTTTCACCGTGACCAGTATACTTTTCCATCAGCTTGGCTGTATCAATCAGCTGGAACGTGTCACCACGACTGGCTGACTTGTTCATGAAGTTGATGGTCATCGCCACATTGTACATCTGGGCAATACGCTCAAGTTGCGCAGGAGAAAGGTTCTCCTCTGATGCATACTTAATGATGACATTCTCAGGACCAGACTTGGCTCCTTGAGGTATAAGCGCTTCAAGTGTTTTGATTACTTTGTCGTGGTCCATGATAGTATGTGTTTATAAACGATAGTTGGATTGCCCTTATAAAGCAAGAATTATCCACTCACCTTAAGCGCATCTGTAATGATCGGACGTGAACTCAATTCCTTACCTTTGATATCAATAAGTTCAGCAATAAGGTCAGGACCATAAGGTGTGAAGCTACTGGTATTCTGGGTCTGTTCCCCACCATGCTTAGCTGCAGCAATTAGGTTTCTAGCGCTGCTTAACCCAACTGCATGTTCACGTTGATTAGCCCAGCCGTTCCTAGCTAATATGTATCCATTGGCCATGATAATGGATTCAAGTTTTTGAGGCATATCAAGAGCTGCCATTGTACCAAGCAGACCACTCTTAAACCCTGCAAAATGGAGCACATCTGATTTGCCGTTGTTGTAACCAACACGAAGAAGGATGTTACCAAGTTCTTCATTCTTCAGGTAGTCATCGTACATTTCTACGAACCTACCATTTGGGTAAACCACATTACGTATAAACATGTGATCTAGATGACGATCGACCACATTGAAAAACAGCTTCTCGTATGCTGCAATAGTATCTGCAGGAATACAGGTGTCCTTGCCTATGTCCTGGTAGCTGTAGTTTTCCTGCACCAGCATACTATTGATCACTTCCCGGGAAGAACGCATACGCGATGATGCTAAACCCAAAGCATTGGATACATGCTCATTCCTGTATTTAATAGGATTAATACAGAATAAGTACGCTTTGAAAATCCAGTCATCGTGTCCCTCAATAAAGCAAGGGAACGGATGATCGGTTAAAGCCAACTGCTTGGCAGACTTCCAGCCGATAGCCAGATCAGCATAGGACCGTACAAATTTATCAACTTCAGGGCGATCGAAATCTTGTTCGATCACATTCTGAAAATGACTGACGGGACTTGTATCTGGTACGGCTGGAAGATAATCGAGTAGTAGCTTTATGGTACGAGCATTCATACTTATTCACCCGCAAATGAGACAGTGCCACGACGGCGTGTGTCAGATTTCTTGGTGAGATCTAGTACAAGCTCTCCATAGGATTTAAAGTTCGAAAGTATCTGATTCTCAAGATTTGTCATGTCGTCACTACCATAAGCATCTTCGAAATCGCGAGGCTTCCAGTAGATGAGGAACAGGATACGACCGAGACGATCGAGACCTTCTTCCATGTCTGGCAAATACTTATCAACCATGGCAACAGAATCGAAAGTCTGTACCAGGGTTCCGACAAGACCATGTTCAAACACATGAGGAACATCATCATTCTGAGCATACTGGGCAAGCTGCTCAGGAGATGAATTCATGATGACATCGCGAGGAAGACCATCACCGTCATCCTGAGTGTCTTTACCCATGCCAGGATCATAGGCATCACCAACACGCTGTTTAGGCACCAGGTTGGCATTGCTGCTCATGATGCTGCTTGAATTTCTCAGTACATAAGACTGAGGAGTATCCATATCCACATTGAACTGAGGATCGCGCGATGTGCGGAAAGCAGGAACTTGTGAGAACCGGATATCAGTCTGGTATGACGCGGACTTTTCAGTCGTGTCATCGTACAGGAATTCAGCTTTACCGTTGGCGACAGCTTCATCGAGAAGCTCTTCCACAACAGCAGCATGAATACCGATATCGGCGGCAAGCTTCACAGCCATACTTACCCGGGGCATGTATGGAGTTTGCTGACGAGGACCTGTGCGGAAACTGAAGCTGTCGTCGGACACCAGGATGCTGGCTTCCTTGATACCACTACCAAGAACCCAATCCTTGAGACCAGTGGAGCTTCCAATAGCCATGGATGGTCTCTGGGCATACACATAGTAGCGGTCTTCGCCATCAGCGTAACCACTGTTTTCCTGCTTTTTGCATTCAGAGGTATCGATCTTGATGAAGAAGATATCTTTACCCATCTGACCCAATTTCAGGTTGTTGGATTGAAGATCTTCATTCTGACGTAAGGTTATCTCCGTGCTGTAGTTCTTGTAGACTTTGTATATCTTGATACCGGCCTTAGTTGAAGAACTCACGCAATGCACTGGCTCTGACATAGTGCCAGCTTCAGGGTCAAAGATACGATAGGTGGAACCTGCAGACATGTCTGTCTTAAACACCGATTCTTCGTCGATAACCATCTGGTTGAGATCCTTTTCCATCTGACCAAAAGCTGGAGCATAGGATTCTAAGGAGCTACCGTCAGTAAATACGATTACTGTCTCGCGCTGCTGCATGTGGTATGGATTGGTGTAACCATAACCTGCAGGACCTATAGAGCCACAGCACTTAGCTGAGTCATTATCAGAAGCATCTGAAATGTTCACATCAGACTTGGCTGCCACGAATGCATCCTTGTATGAACCATCCATCATGATGATCTTATACATACCTGCATCCTTAGCCTCAGTCATTTCTTCGCTGACTGACTTGTAGACTGGGACAGTTTTTGGATCACGGTCATCCCACAGATCATATCCTTTCTTGGACATGTTCATGATGGAATCTGCACGATCTGCTTCTGGGACTTTGTCCAATGCGGATATACCGCCAACTGAGAGAATCAGTGTGGGCTTAACTTCTCCTACAGAAGCTGACTTTTCCGTGGCAATCTTTTCACCCAGGTTAGGGGGCATCCAGCATTCTTCTGGGACCAGCTTTACAAGCTTGTCAGAGAACTCGAAGCTTTCAGACATCCATGAAGCAATCTTCTCGATACTTGGAAGACCACCATCTTCGAGAATGAAACGCTTCAGAAGTTCGCCGTTTTTCTTCAGGTCTTCCACCAGGGAAGTAACGCTAGCGCTTTTTGCGTAGTTTGGGGGATACGCAATATCACGCAGGTTGATGCTCTTAGGTGAACGGTTGTTGTCCTTCTTGTTGATCGACCGACCAAGTTCCCGGGTTGTCTTGCTGATGATGTACTTAACCCAATCTTCCGTCAATGGAACGAAGGTTTTGGTGTCATGGCGATACAGCAGATCGCTACCCTTGATTTCCCCATTCAGGAAGAACACAGGCACATATAAAAGATTGTCACCCACACGGAAGGCAAAGATGCCTACCATACGTGTGTTCTTATCATTCTTACTTACGACCTCAAACCCAAGCCGATGAGGATCTTTCATCAGCGTGCTGGCTTTGTTTGCCAGGAACTGATATGCCTGATCCATGAAAGCACGTTCGACCATGCTGTCATCGGTTGCCTGTGCTGCTTGTTTCTTCCAGTCGTATCCTGTGATCATGATAGATAGTATAGTGAATCTTTTTATTTTATCTAGCGTAAAATGGCATGCCTTTATTTTGCATAGCTACACCCTTACTCATTAAGTATTGGTTATATGCTTCTGGATCCGCTTGCTGCATTTGACCAGCTGCCATAGATGGAGCCAGAGCTGCTAGCATTCTAGGAATAAATCCCTGATCTGCTATTGTTTGTGCTGCCATAGCATTACCACCAGCATAGCCAGCTTCTTCCGCAGCTCCAAGTGCCTGGTTCTTTCCTTCTTGGTATGAAGAATACATACCGTAAGGTACAAGACCAGCACCGGCTGTCAGGAATGGATGTCTACGCATCTTGTATGCAGTGCCGTATAGGTTCTGCATACCAGGGCTATTACCGGAACCCGGTAAAGCCTTCTTGGCAAGATTACGCATGCTACTATTGAAAACGTTATGCGATTGATTGCCTAAATTAACCATGGGTCTGCCTATGGATTTATTGAGAGCAGAGAATCCCTGCTGCATAGGCTTATTGAGAGCGCGACCACCAAAAGCTCCCAGGCCTGCACCCACAGCAAAACGACTGAACGCATTGGAGTTATCATCGCCAGCCATAACATTACCCACACCACCAACACCAGCACCAACAGCCATGCGCCCACCTACATTACCAGGACGCGCAAGCGACTGCACAGTACCGGCAGTACCCTTGAGCATACTTCCGGGTGATTTGAATGCTCCGAGAACTTTAGGAGCAAAACTCTTCACTGCCTGCATCATAGATTCTTTTTCCATGCCAAATTTAGACATGGTCTGAGGAACTGCATGCTGCAGTCCACTGACGGCCCTGCTTTGCATAGTGCGCATCATTGGATCTTCTGTGAAGAACGGCATAGCCAAGTGTTTCAAATGCTGGAACAACCCTGGAGCCTGAATGTTAGAACCTCTACCAGCTCCATACATATAGTGATGCGCAACAGCAGACGGATCGCCATTGTTATACATCTGTCTGATATTGTTCTGAGGGTCCCACATCATCTTAAATCTCTGCAGCATGGGCATATTCTCGAAATTTGCCATCTGCCCACCAACAGCTCGACGCGCTGCCTGCTGTGCTACTTGAGATGCTTCATCTCCCGCAGAAGCCGCGCCAGCCCAACCTGACATAGTGTATGGTGCAAATACCAATGGAGCTGTGATAGCTGCTGGACCTACAAAATTACCAAGACGGTTTCCATAGTTTTCTGCAGTATGAGCAGCCTGGCTGACAGGAGCTTTGCCAAAAGTCTTATACAGATTATTGAAAGCCTGTGTTCCCTGAGCACCAGGAAGATGGCGGAGTTGTGGGGCGTAAACATCGCGCGCGTATGATTTAACCGCAGCACCAACTGGCTTACCAGCATGTGCCATCAGACGCTCTGTCTGGTGTGGGTTTAATCCCTGCATCCAAGTCTTGAACTCATTAGATGCATTCACAGGTGACGTGCCACCTCCACGATAGAAATCACGAATATGTAATTTATCGTTAACGAAGTTTCCAGGCAATGCACCTTTACCGTAGCTGGACATACCACCAGAAAAGTTCTGCCGAGTTGTCAGCATCGCATCCCCGGTTCTCTGCATACCATTTCTGGTAGTTGGAGCTACTGCACCCATGAACCGCTTACCGCCATCCATGGTACGAGAAAGAGAATCAGCAGTTCTATTGCCGAGACCTTTTAGAAATGAACCAGGATGTTGAGCTACTGTTTTTCCTGCATTCCAAACACCACCAAGCAAAGATTTACCCAAACCTAAACCAGCTTGAAGCATGGCAGATTTCTCCATTTCATTACTTTGATTGTAAGTCCTAAAAGCGAGGGATGTTTGAGAGTATTCCATCAGAATTTACCTGTGGTTTTTATGTTTGTGCCGAAGCCTTCACCAATAGCCAATCTAGGAGCAAAGTGAGTATTTTCGCGAACATTAGTATCATCGCCACGAGTAGCACTTTCTGCAATCTGAGATTTTAAATAACTTGTATGCATAGAAGCAAGCCAGTCGCGATTGGAATGTGCTGCTGTTCTAAGGCGTATCATATCAGGTTCAAACTGTGGACCCGCGCCACTTACATGAACTGGATTAGGGTCTACCGATTCAATATGTTTCGCCATCTTTGGAGTGATACGAGTGCCGATGGTATAATGCAGGACGGGGGCCTGAAGATATTTACCTATAGCATGCATAGGAGCCAGTGATTTTGTATCTTCACTAGGGGTATAATTTTGGGCCATGTAATTATAACTGACAGTGTCGTCGGGAAGATAATTATCTTCGGGATCGGCATCCAGTATACGTACATGATCAAGGGCGGCACGGGCAAGCATTTCTGTATTGCGACGATCGGCTTTCATACCTGAGTCATCCAAGATTTGCTTCAAACGATCTGCATAATATTTACGACCTTCACCCACGCCACGTAATCTGACGATATCACCTGGAGATGTGAGACCATCGGACAACGGTTCACCTGCTTCAATGGTGTCGCCAACTTTGACAGTTAGTGGATATCCAGGAGGTATGTAATGTCTCTGCGCATTGACGTTCACATAATAACCACCTTGAGGAGCCTCAGTGATTTTATCGATCTTACCATCTTCCTCAGCTACGACTGCCTTATCAGGGAAAACCTCTGGGTCCTGTACAAAACGATTGATGACATCAAAACCAGAGTAAACTTTTTTACCTGTAGCCACGCCACCTTGGTGTTTGGTGTTCTTCACAATCAACCCATTGGCTAGTACAAATAGTTCATCAGGATGATCCACACTGATGTCCCAGCAATGTTTTTCCCCCAAGTACTCCATGCTCACACGTTTGCAGCGATAAAAATCATCGTTTCTTGTGTAAGTAGACTTAGCTAATAAGTCTTTGAACTTCTGTCCCTTAATGCCAGGAATTGTTGGCATTATTTCTGATAACTTACGTATTTCAGAAATACGTGTTACAGTAAATGACCATTGATCATGTTTGCGATTTCCTTCACCCGCCCTACCAATGCATGTTAATGCTGTTGATGGAATACCAAGTCTCCAGGCCAAAAGATTCTTCAAATCAGATATAAGATCATGTGAGCATGAAGAAAATGAAATTCCCATCTGCCCCATGTTATTATCATAAACTGATCCATCTGTAGCAATAAAACCAGCAATTAACTCACCTACAGCACAGTTATTCCATTTGGTAAATACATCAATAGGTATACGCTTGTCATGCGCGTATTTACCTATCATTCCCCACTCAATAAGCTTTTGTTTAAGTGGATTACGTATTCCTGAAATAATAATTCCAGTATTCATATCGCGGAACGAAGTCATGTCATCCTCAATGATGACAATACCCCAATCATGAGAACGTGTTCTTTTTGTAAGTTTAAGATTTAGAGTTTTAAGGTATGGTGTAAGATCCTCGATAAGTTTCGGATCTGCGCAGGAAAATGCCGGAGACCAATCTTCAGTGCAACGAATCCCATCACCTAAAATAACACCAAGAAGAGTAGCCCATGGGGTATAGGTTTTTGATGAATCATCATAAGATGTAGCCAGAACTGCTGCAACATTACTGCACTTATATCCTGCTGGAAGCTTACGCAGTATGGTATTAAGTACAGCCTCCTTACAGGAAGACTTCTTGGTGTTGGATAGAACTGGATGGAGATCGGAAGAGCGTCGTGTAGGGAAAGAGTGTCTTCGCCTGTGTAGATCT
>ERZ650304.599-NODE-599-length-17617-cov-6.411684_pt1 | contig 17617 bp, 13 predicted proteins | sample MGYA00376240_ERZ650304 | MGnify/ENA primary metagenome ERZ650304 (study PRJEB26733, sample SAMN07839271) | wastewater metagenome | biome: small river; feature: stream; material: water | place: USA: North Carolina | collected 2016-03-01 ...
GACCATTTAGTGCGGCTTGCGCTAGGACTTGGCTGTCCCAAGGATACGAGGTTGGCGTTTGATCTTGGAGGACTTCGAGGTGACCATTTAGTGCGGCTTGCGCTAGGACTTGGCTGTCCCAAGGATACGAGGTTGGGATCATTTGCGATGCTCTGGTGTTTGCGGCGTTCATTCGGTCTTGGTTATTGTTAGTTGCTGGAAATTCATTTTTTAGGGATGGAGTTGACGGTTGTTGGTCGTTGGTGGCCGGGGACCCAAAAAACAAATGTGGGTATTATTCTTGTGCTTCCACGTCGGCCCGAACAAAGTGTCACAATCGGATGTGTTCGTTCATACATTCCCACATTGCTACGGCGCGTGGACTATCGCCTTGAGTTGCTTCGTCTAATTCGGCTTGATCGTTTAAAATGTTATGATTGTGAAGCATGGAATCAACGCGATCTTCGATCCAAATCTCTTCTGATTCTGATAGAATGTACGTCCATTTATCCCACGGACATGTTTTTTATGATCGCGCGATGAAGTTTCAATTTTTTTTGGTTGCGAGCGGTGTTTGGTAATTCATTTTTTTGGGTTCAAGGTTTTTACCGCGGAAAAAAGAAGACGTTGTGTTAACTTATCCGCGCGAGTGGATTGGTTTGGTTGAGGGAGATGGGGTTCCTCATCCGCGGAGAACCACCAAGTACTCGCGGATGTGTTTTGGGAAACTTGAAAGGTCCACCATTCGGTGGTTCCAAGGACATCCATTGTCGAGAGCCCACTGAAGAACTTCGAGGTGACCGTTTTGCGCAGCACGAGCACATGTCCATTCGTTCCATGGACAACCATGTTCTCTGGCCCACTGGAGAACTTCGAGGTGACCGTTTAGTGCAGCCTGAGCACATGTATCCGAATCCCACGGACATCCGTTGGAGCGAGCCCATTGAAGGACTTTGAGGTGACCGTTTAGCGCAGCCCGAGCACATGTCCATTCGTTCCATGGACAACCATGTTCTCTGGCCCACTTCAGGACTTCGATATGCCCATTTTCCGCAGCCCAAGCACATGTGTATGCGCTCCACGGACATCCTTGGGATCTAGCCCACTGAAGAACTTCGAGGTGACCGTTTTGCGCAGCACGAGCACATGTCCATTCGTTCCATGGACAACCATGTTCTCTGGCCCACTGGAGAACTTCGAGGTGACCATGCTTTGCCGCAATTATACAAACCCTAATTTTTAGGTTACCTCTGACGAGACCAATTTCACAATATTCCAGGACGCCGTGCTTAGCCCCAAACTCTAGAAGATTGACCCTTCGGGGTTGGATGAGTCCCGCGAAGTACAGGTCTACGAGTCGAGCTATCTGCTGGGTTTCTGGCTTGAGCCAGGATATGATCTCTCGGTGAATTTCTTTGGGGAGTGAGTACATGGGTTTGTTGTGTTTGGTGTTTGGTAATTCATTTTTTTGGGTTCAAGGATTTTACCGCGGAAAAAAGAAGATTGTCGGTTTATCCACGGAGAGATTTGGCGTATTCTTGGATTCTTGGGGAGTAATGTGGAATTTGGTACTCGGTGGGATTCCAAGGACAACCGTTTTCATGAGCCCACTGAAGGACTTCGAGGTGGTTGTTTGCCGCGGCATGTATACAAATCCATTCATCCCAAGGACAGTTTTGCGAGCGAGCCCATTGGAGGATTTCGAGGTGGTTGTTTACTGCGGCGTATTTACATATACTTTTGTTCAAAATACGTCCTTGTGAGTGAGCCCATTTTAGAATTTCGAGGTGACCGCCTAATATAGCATGCATGCCACAATCCCAAGACCATGGATATCCCTGGGATAGGGCCCACCGAAGGACTTCGAGCTGACCGTGTTCTATAGCCAGCAAGCAGACGTTACCGCAAACCTCGCCGCGCTTTAGCCCGATCTCGCAATATTTTGGGAGCCCGTGTATGATTCCAAACTCTAAAAATCTGACTCGAGTAGGTTTTATAAGACTGTAAAAATACTTATTGGTGAGTCTCAACACTTGTTGCACGTGTGTACGAGCCCGTAGAAGTATTTCTTGGTGAGTTTCTGTAGGAAGGGAATCCATTTGGCCTGTTTATGAATAGACGATCGATTATCATTTTTTTAGTATGCGTCCGCACATATTGAGTTGGTCTTTGATACCGCGGTGAGGTTCGAGGATCCAAAAAAGAAGAAAACGTCGCGTTAACTTATCCGCGGATAGACCTTGCATATTCTTGGATGGCCGGCGAGTATCTTGAAATTTGGTCCTCGGTGGGATTCCAAGGACAGCCGTTGGAATGAGCCCATTGAAGGACTTCGAGATGACCGTTTGTTGCGGCGAAGTCACAGGTATATTTATCCCAGGGACACCCTTGAGAGCGAGCCCATCGGAGGATATTGAGGTGACCATGTTTTGCGGCATACGCGCATGTTTCTGCATCCCAAGAACATCCTTGGGGTACGAGCCATTGTAAGATTTCTAGGTGACCGTTTATTGCGGCTAGAAAACACGACCCGTGGTACCGCGGACATCCTTGAGAGTGAGCCCATTTCAGGACTTCGAGATGTCCATGTATCGTGGCTTGTTCGTACACCTGATAATCCCAGGGACAGTTTTGTGATCTGGCCCATCTTAGGGTTTTGAGATGACCACCCCTTGCGGCCTGAGCACATGTATGTTCATCCCAGGGACAGTTTTGTGATCTGGCCCACCGCAGAGTTTCGAGGTGACCATTCGATGCGGCCAGCGCGCACGTCCATTTATCCCAAGGACATATTGCGTTCTCATTTCTCTCTGGGGTAATTTCCCCGCTTTGAATTGAAATGAGGGTATCCGGGGACCCTCTAACCCATTTTAGGATTTCAATGTGGTCGTTTAGTGCGGCATACGAACATGTACCCGCACCCCAAGGACATCCTTGGGATCTAAGCCATTGCACAATTTCTAGGTGACCGTATTCTGCGGCCAGCGAGCATGTCAATTCATCCCAAGGACATACGGCATTTTCGTTTTTCCCCGGGGTGATTTTCCCGTTATGATTTAAAGTGGAGAACTCCAAAACTTCTTTCACCCATTTCAGGACTTCGAGGTGTCCATGCCTAGCGGCTAGTTCGCAAACTCCGAGAAAGTTCTCGCGGCGATTCAGTCCGACTTTACAGAATTTTAGAAATCCGTGCTTGGCCCCAAAATTTAAGAAGCGCACGGGTGTCGGTTTTATAAGACCGTGAAAATACTTGTTGGTAAGTTTTAGCGTTTGCTGTCCGGTCGGATGTGCTCGTCGAATTATTTCTTGGTGAATTTCAACCGGTAGTGAATCCATTTTGGTTATGGTGATGGTAATGGTCGATTGCCAATCATTTTTAGACAAGGTTCGGGTTGCTGGCGATGAATGTGTCGCGCGAGTAAACTAAGTTATGTTTGTTATCCCGCGGGAAGAACGGCCCTCGTGGCGAACTAGTGGGTTAAGTTGCGTGTACTACTCGTGGGAACTGATCCTTGAGGAAATCCCACTCTTTTCCAAGGGGTATTTTTGGGGGTCGTGTGGGAGGACTAAGCGGTATTCGATACCCGCACGCATTTACTGTTAGCAATCCGTAATTTTCGAGCTTCAAAAAAAGAAGGGAACGCGCGAGTTATCTCATCCACGGAGAGACTTAATGTAGTCTTGGATAGTCGGCGAGTATTTTGAAATTTTGGCGGTGGAGGGATTCCAAGAACAGCCGTTTTCACAAGCCCATTGGAGGACTTCGAGGTGATCGTTATTCGCGGCATATATACAAACCCATTTATCCCACGGACATCCATGCGCCATAGCCCACTGGAGGATTTCGAGATGACCGCTACCCGCAGCTTGCATACACGTATATTCGTTCCATGGGCATCCGTTTTCATGAGCCCACTGGAGGATGTCGAGATGACCATGTTTTGCGGCCATCGCGCATGTCCATTCGCCCCATGGACATCCGTTTTCATGAGCCCATATGAGCGTATCGAGATGACCACCCTCTGCGGCATGCGAACAAGTATATTCATCCCAGGGACAAACGGTGTTTTCGTTCTGTCCAGGGGTAATTTCCCCACTTTGTTTCAAATCGGGGAAATTCAAAGCTCCTCTCGCCCATTGAAGGACTTTGAGGTGACCGCTACCCGCTGCTTGCGCACACGTACTAACATCCCACGGACATCCTTGTGATCTAGCCCATACGAGGATTTCAAGATGTCCGTGACCCGCAGCTTGCGTACACGTATATTTGTTCCAGGGACACCCGTTTTCATAAGCCCATTGAAGGACTTTTAGATGTCCATTTTCCGCGGCAAACGCGCATGTGCGTTCGTTCCAGGGACACCCGTTTTCATGAACCCATTGAAGGACTTTGAGGTGACCGTTTTTCGCCGCCCATGCGCATGTTCTTTCATTCCACGGACAGTTTTGTGATCTGGCCCATTGGAGGATCTCTAGGTGACCCTGCGATGCCGCGTATATACACGTATCTGCATTCCAGGGACAAATAGTGTTTTCGTTTCGTTCCGAGGTGATCTTTCCGCTTTGGTTTGGATCAGGGAAATCCAAAACTCCTCTTAACCATTGAAGGATTTCGAGGTGACCATTACCTGCAGCTTGAGCGCACGTATATTTGTTCCAGGGACATCCTTGAGATCGGACCCATCGCAGTATTTTGAGGTGGCCGTGTTCCGCCGCGTCATGACATACCAATTCGTTCCAGGGGCAACCTCGAGATCTAGCCCATTGTAGGATTTCGAGGTGGCCACGAGATGCCGCTAATCTGCAAACACTGCGGGAATCCTCACCTCGGTTTAGGCCTACGATACAATATTTTAGAATTCCATGTTCGGCGCCAAACTCTAGAAATTCTGCGTAGGGTTGCGCCACAAGACCGTAAAAATATTTGTTGGTGAGTTTTAGTGCTTGTTGCGCCGTTAGATGGGCCCATTGAAATATTTCATAGAGAGTTTCTGTAGGTAGTGATTCCATAGTTGTGTATAGCTAGATACCAGACGATCATTTTTTGAGGGCGCGTTGCGGTTAGCGGGTAATATGTGACGAGGTTATCCTCGGTGTCCAACCCGCGGAAGGACTAATTGTAAAAACGGTCATTTACCCCGATGATGTTCTTCAAGGACTAACATGATAACGCTCGCGAACAGGCAAGAAATCAAGTAACGGTACTCTTGCGATCGCACTGCGTTTTTCAAGTCCCAAAAAAAGAAAAAAAGGGGAAGGGAAAAGGTGGGAAAAGGTGGGAAAAGGTGGAAAAAGGTGGAAAAAGGTGGGGTAAGGAAAAGGAAAAGATTGTTGTTGTTGTTTTAATCACCAGAGAGAATTCACGTAGTCTTGAATATCATCCGAGTAATAGTAAGTTTCTATGGAAGAGGGAATCCAGGGGCAGCCATTTTCGTGAGCCCATTGTAGTATTTCGAGTTCATCGTTTGCTGCAGCTTGCAAGCATGTATGTTCATCCCAAGGACATCCGTGGTCACGCAACCACTGGAGGACTTTGAGATGACCATTTTCTGCCGCTACCATACATGTTTGTTCATCCCAGTAGTAGTTTAGTGAGCGAGCCCACTTTATGACTTCGATGTGACCGTATTCTGCCGCACTTGTACATATGGTTGGATCCCGGGGATATCCACGATCGTGAAGCCACTGCAATACTTCAAAATTACCGTTTTCTGCGGCCTCAGTACTTAACAATGAGCTCCAGGGTGCGCCGTGAGTCATAGCCCAACTTAGAATTTCGAGATGGTTATGTTCCGCGGCATACAAGCACGTCCATTCGTTCCAGGGACAGTTTTGAGATCGGGCCCACTTTAGGGTTTCAAGCTGGCCGTGTTCTGCAGCTAATTCGCAAACTCTGCTATCATCTTCTCCGCGGTTTAGTCCAACAGCGCAGTATTTCAAAAACCCATTCATGACTCCATACTCTATGAAGTCCACCTTGAAGGGTTTTATGAGCTTGTAAAAATACTTGTTGATGAGTCGAAACACTTGTCGTATGGTTGGATGGGATAGTTGAATTATTATTTGGATAGTATCAACAGGTAAAGGTTCCATGACCATGTGCGGTTGGGCGGCTCGTTTGCAAATCGGCTCGGTTATGGTTAGATGCTCGATGATCAATTTTTTTTAGAGGCTCTCGAAGGATATCACCGAGGACTCGCGGTGTTTTGTTTTTGTCGACGATGAGATTCTTCGGTTTCAAAAAAGGAAATGCGTTCTCAACCGCGGAGAGATTTCAAGTATTTTTGGATGCGTGGCGGGTAACTTGAAATGTTGGCTTTTTGATAATTCCAAGGGCAACCGTTTTCGATCGCCCACATGAGGACTTCTAAGTGACCGTTTTCTGCAGCCGACACGCACGTCCATTCATCCCACGGACACCCGTTGGAATGAGCCCACTCAAGGATATTGAGGTGGTTGTTTTCTGCGGCGTAATAACACGTCCATTCATCCCATGGACATTTTTGGGATATGGCCCATTCGAGGACTTCGAGGTGACCATTTTCTGAGGCATTCATACACGTCCATCTGTCCCAGGGGCACCCATTGGAATGAGCCCATTTTAGGACCTCGAGGTGATTGTGTTCTGCGGCGTTTGCACACGTCCATTTGTCCCAGGGACACCCATTGTAATGAGCCCATTTTAGGACTTCGAGGTGACCGCGACTCGCAGCTTGCGCGCACGTATTACTGTCCCAGGGGCACCCATTGGAATGAGCCCATTTTAGGATCTCTAGGTGACCGCGAGATGCTGCTAATGAACAAACTACGCGACGGGGCTCTCCGCGGTTTAGCCCGACTTTACAGAATTTTAGAAAGCCGTGTTCGGCCCCAAACTCCACGAAGTTTACATAGGCGGGTTTTATAAGGTCGTGAAAATACTTGTTGGCGAGCCTTAGTGTTTGCCGCATAGCTGGATGCATTCGTCGAAGTATTTCTTGGTGAGTTTCGACAGGTAGCGAATCCATGTTTGTTTGTTACTGAGCGGGCGGCAATCATTTTTTGTGACTGCGAGGAGTTCTTTTATTTTTGCATATATTGACATGCGGTGGTTTCCACATACGATGTCTGGGGATTTAGATCATTTACAAGACCAAGATGAACGCGGCGAAGAAAAAGGAACGATAATTCGAGAGATACTTGCGGGACGCGCCAACGAACTACCCTCGAATAAATTGTTTTGGGAGACGGTCATATCGCGGCGCCTACACCCAGCCATAGTTACTTGGGATGACTCGCGGAGTTTAGCTGTCCGCGCGAGTTTGTGATTGCGACAATGTTTGAGGAGCCGCGAGTGTTTTGGGATTATTTTTTGGTACCTCTGACGTAAAAACAGGATCACATATATACGATTATGTTATTTCTTATCCCCGTGATTATCGTGCTTGTGCTCGTTATTTTAGCGGCGTTCCTGTTTGAGTACGGCCCAGGAAAAATAGGAGGAGGACCAGACCTTCCCACGGAGTTACCCCCGCCGATAATCACCTACGACGATATCTCTGGCTCCACGCCTTACGTTGCTCCTGACGTAAAAGAAAGACTAAACCAACACATTGGCCAGCGTAAGCTATTTGTCAGCGAAATACAGTTCATTACAAAGTACGTGGGCTTAACAGAACCATCTTTGGTAGTTTATGCCGGAGGAGCCCCAAGTAACAAAGCCGCTCTGTTAGCAGAACTTTGTCCGAACGTGTTATTTCTCCTCGTTGACCCTAACCCATTTGATGTTCATCCGCCAACCAAGTGGAACCGTGACTCACCCTACGGCGTGAATAATACTCTTCCGCGAATGCTAATCCCCGGCGCTGACCCAGAAGGACTTTCTCGTTCGAGGATTACGCAAGGATTAGAAACTGTCCGGGAAAAGTACGACATACTCAAAGACAAATATAGCAAAGGAACTTTGTACGACCCGGAAGACCCGCGAGAGAGAATATTACTTTTCAACACCTACTACGTCCCGGAGCATTCCGCCGCATTGCGAAGCGTGTTCCCAACAGAAAAAATATACTTCCTTTCAGACATACGAACCATCATAAACGACGATCCCTTTCCAGTGGACGTTGACATAAGCTGGAATATTGCTCAACAGTATATATGGTCACGACTCTTAGGCGCGGAAGCGACGATGGTAAAATGGCGATGGCCGTGGTTTAACCCTGAGGACAAATCTATGATTTCACCATCGAGTATAGCTCGTAACGATTTCGACATTTCGGCTCTTGGCGAGTACAAGGACGAGCTGGGTGTTGTTCATAGTTTTCCACCAATAGACTTCATAGCTGACTACGCGGCCAAGTCAATAAGGTACCCCAGCGGTGTAATATATTTACAAGCTTGGAATCGTACCACGTCAGGCGAGACACGGTTGGTCTTTATGCGGGACGCGCCGGTCATCGATCAAAGTACTATAGGGGTGTACGAGGATAAATTATTTTGGTATAATAGCGTCGCTCGGCAAGGTCCCGTAAATAACGTGGCCATACCGCGAAAACCAACTGAGTACCAAAAGAGAAAAATCCGGGAGCTAAGAATAGATAACTGCAATGACTGCGCCATAGAGGCAACGGTGTGGCAAGAATACATACTGGCGCAACCGCCAGGTATGAACGCTCGTTTGGACGTATATCACTACATGGCCATGCTTACGCACGCTACGCACGGTCGCAAATTACACCCGCCACAGGAAATACTTCGGCGTAACATTATTGCGAAGTATAACCGCGTCTTCGATAATTTCAACAAAAAGAAAGCGCAACAGGCGGACGTTTAAGCCCCGCGGTAACTAACATTTTCGTGGGATAACCGCCTAAACCATCAATAAAATTGAAACGCTCCGACATGTAAGTCATAAATGATTCGTAATTTGCCAAACGACACGGACTTCGCCGGCGACGCCTTCGATTTCTTCGGCTCGAAAATGCCAGAAGATGTGATCGTGAGCGAAATTTGCGGGAACTTAGACCTCGAAGAAACACAGTTACTTCGCGCGGCGACTAAGCGAATGTATCTCTTGATCCCACACGCGCGAGTGAACTTATGTAATTTTGGGGCATCTATTGGTTCTATTCCAATCTGTGTTTGGGGGTTATACTACGGGAACGACGATATGAACGTGAGTACTGTTGCCGCGAGATACGGCCACACCCACGTGCTAAAATGGGCCATAAATATGTTCTGCCCTTGGAATACGGTCACGATTATCGCCGCCGCCAAGAGTGGTAATTTATCCACGCTGGAGTATATAGTAGGTGTGATATTTGGTGGTGGTGGTTTCATTACGTTCAGTAACGCATATATGACCGCGGCTAAGTATGGTCACGCGCACGTTATGGATTGGCTAAACGATAAGATCGTCGAGCTTTCCTCGCAAAACCCGAACTTTGAGGGAGATTTCGCGAGGGATAGGTCAAATTGGGAACATAATATATGTGTTATTGCGGCAAGGTACGGCAGAACGAACATCCTAATATGGTCCTATAAAAAACTGGGACACGTTTGTCAGAAATCATGTAAAGTAGCCGCGCGACACGGTCACCTCGGGACCCTAAAGGCGATCACCCCAATGTGCGACACGCGAGACACGGACATCATACGATGCGCAGTAAAAGGAGGACACTTTAAAGTGATACAATGGGCGTTTGCGAATGGATACCCTGCTGGGGATTACGCCGTGAATACTATGTGTGAACTAGGACATTTGGATATGTTTCGATGGATTATGGAGCGAGGCTTTCCAAGAATTGCTAAATTCTTAGAGAGTGCCGCGGAAAGGGGACACTTACATATTCTAAAGTGGGCTGCGAGCGACGGGTTTAACGCGGGTACCCTTAAGGTACTCACAGCTGCGGTGTTCGGGAGACAACTAGAAGTAGTACAGTGGCTAAGATCGATAGGTTGCCCGTGGGACGTTTCTATCAGCGGTATGGCGCTAGTACGCGAAGATACCAGAACATTGCGGTGGCTAATGGAAAACGGGTGCCCTTGGGATTTCACGGTCGAACAAGTTAGGAGTTGTGACCCGCGGGTGCGCGCCTATATTAGATCACGAGGCCTGCGAGGTAATTAAGCGGCGATTCTTTCTTTTTTGGGAGGCAAAAAATAGGAGGTGATGCCGGGATAGCTGCGAAAACCGCGACGGTAATGTAGCGGGGGGCATCCACTAGTCGAAATCAGCGACGCGGTCGTCGCTATCATACACCATGTGATCGTCCTCGTCGCTGTCGGTGTAAGAATAATCGAGACTGTCGGTCAAAACCCCGATGATCCACGGGTAGTCGTTTGCATATAACCATTCGATGATCGTGGTATTGTCGGACTCTTTGGCGTTTATGTATGTCCATTCATCCCAAGGAAATCCTTTGCTTCTCGCCCATATTATCGCTTCTAAGTTTCCACGGGTTGCCGCGGTAGAGCAAACTCGTTCATCGCGTGGGCAGTCGCGGTCATGCAACCATTCTAAAATGTTGAGATGGTCGGTGGCAGCGGAAAACGTGAGCTCGTCCAGAGGGTATTCGTTGTCTACGATCCACTGTAAGACGTGAAGATACCCCTCTTCCGCGGACACTTCGGAGACCGACGATACGATAGACCTACCGTTATCGTCGGTGCTCATTAATACCGAAGGGAAGAGGTCATGCATCCACGCCAGTACTTCTAAGTGACCGTTTTTTGCGGCGCCATAAAAATCATCCGGCCCGCAAACGTACCAGTTGTCTACGGCCCATTCCAATATGTGCTTGTGTCCATGTAACGCGGCGTAATAGCACGTATCCGAGGACCAGTTAAAACCTTCATGTATCAAATACTCCATGGCATGGAGGTTTCCTCGCCGAGCAAATTGCTCAACGACGCCATGCCCAGGCGCGTATCCTAGTTCGAGGAAATACTTTACGACGTCCAATCTATCTCCCGCTGCGGCGCTACATAGGTTCGAAAGGTTATCAACGTGCCGCCCATATATCTTGTGGTCTATCTCTATCACCCATTCTATGATATGCATGTGACCACAAAACGAAGCAGTCATTATTATACAGTCACGCAGTTTAGAGGTGTCCGCGTAAATTACATTTTTAAGCACGGGGACGCCCGCGCAGTTATTTGTGTTCCATATTTCCCGAAGAATATGCAAATACCCACGGGTAGTTACTTCCTCAACCATACACATTGGGCGATAACGATGTCCATCGTCGCGCGCGCGAATCAACATATTCAAGTGACCTTCTATGGCCGCGGAATGGCAAACCCATTCGGTACATTCTTTACGATGTACACCCATGAGGTATATTTCTACGGAGTTGGCTCCCGCACCATAATTAGCCAAGCTTGCTTGTTGTGGTCTTATGTTGTTGTAAAACCACAAGGAAGTAATTCTCAGTATTTCCGTTTCTTCGGGGGTTAGCCATGACACTACTTCACCAATAATGTCGACGGGTAACACTTGCATTAGTACACTAGTTACTGTTCGATGCATCCGAGATCATTTTTATTTGAATTAGGAGGTCAAATTACCCGCGGAGTAGCCTCAGAGCTATTTCCTTTTGTTTTTTATAATCCACCATCGGCCTAAAGTACCCGATGTTTGGGTAGTTGTCGCACGTCATCTCCCACCAAAGTATGTCTGCGGCAGGCACCGCCGACAACTCGGGTACCCACTTTTTTACATAGTTACATTTAGGGTCGTGCGCCTTCGCTTGTTCCCACGGGTTGAATATCCTAAAGTACGGCTGCGAATCCACGCCGCTGCTAGCAATCCATTGCCAGTTTCCGTTGTTTGAAGCCACGTCATAATCTATTAGCCGACTAGCAAAGTATTTCTCTCCGAGTCTCCAATCAATTAAAAGTGTTTTCACGAGGAACGACGCAACGATGAGCCGCGCTCGATTATGCATAAACCCAGTGATGTTCAATTGTCGCATCCCGGCGTCGACGATAGGGAATCCCGTTTCACCGTTACACCACCGAGAGAACCATTCTTCGTTGTAGCGCCAGCGAACTTTATCATACTTTGGTTTGAACGAACCGCCCAATACCCGAGGGAATGAATCTAATATCCCCGCGTAGAAATCACGCCATACAAGCTGCCTCGTGAAATCACGGTTCCTACGAAAACTCGCGCATACCTCGCGGATTGAAACACACCCGAACTTAATGTACGCGCTTAATTCGCTAGTTCTTTTAGATAGGTCATCCCTCGTGGAACCGTACCGAGCTATATTTTTGGCGGAGGTCTGAATATGTCTGAGGGCGTTGGCTCTCCCGCCGCGGTGCAGGATGTTGGGGTTTGCCTTTGTGAATTTTGAGAGCGCTTGTTTCAAACTGATCCTGTGGTTGATGTGTTTGGTAGTTCGCGCAAAATGTATTTTAGTGGCGACAGGAGCGAGTATCTTTCTTTTTCTACACTCGTTGTAGTAAGGAGTGAACTTTAAATACGGCGAGCCACTACCGTTCGTTACGGAACCAGGGTGATTCAAATAATAATCTTCGCCGAACAGCACTCGCACATTCATTTTCTTGCATATTTTGACGATTTGCGCGTCGCGGGCCTTCGCGTACGGGGTAATATCCACGTTGAAACATATAACGCTAGGCTTGAGCGCGACGAGACATTCTTTTACGACCTTCTTATTGCTGCCATAAAAAGTCATTAGTTCTCCCCCAGAACTACTCACCCGCGAGGATAAATCTTCCAAACTTTCGATCATGAACTGCACGGCGCTGTCCGACCGATACTCATTTTTTGGGCCGACTTGTTCGGGGGTGAATATGAAAATACCATATACTCGTTCACACTGACCTGCGAGGAGATTCAACCCGCGGTTATCCACGATCCTAAGATCTCTTCGAAAAACGAACAGTCCCGTTTCTGTTTTGGCCATCCAATATATGGGTGTCGCGAGCTAACCTCTATATTTTTTGGTTTTTGGTTAGTCGCGCGCCGTACATATACGTCGGTGGTTCAATGATACCTGTCATAATCGTCATTTGTCTCATTTGCCTGGCGGGGTTAGTTGGTTTGTTAATGTTCGCGCCTGACATTAGGATATGTGCGCCAAAAACAGGTCGCGGCGAAGCATCGTCGACGATCCCATGGCAAGGACAGCTATCTATATGTTGTCCCTCGAGTTACGCGCCAGCGGACGTTTTCCGTAGGATACTCGGATGGCGCGTCGCTCCTTACGAACGGCCGGCTCATGTGGTATGGTGGAGCATGCCCACAGCAGATTTTTACCACGAACAAGCTTATACAAAACAACAAGGTAAACAATCAGGACGTTTAAAGAATCAGTTAATCCTGGAGTCCCTACAGCCCGTTATTGATAAGAGTCAAGTATTTAGGACTATGCTAAACACAGACCCCGAGTACTCTCGATATCTTCCAAGCAGTTGGCTCGTTAATGATTTTCGCAAACTGCTAGACTCTGGAGGGCCCGTACCTTGGCCGGTTGCCGTAAAGAATCCAGATTCGAGTGTTCAAATGGGCGTGTGGTTCGCGCGCAACTTAGATGATTTTGAAAAGATTGTCGCGGAGAAACCCTTCCTTAAGGACAACCCGCGGGTAACCGTGAATCAATATGTCAGTCCGCCACTACTGTGGTACGATCGACCGAGTTCGGCGATGTCCCCGGAGCCCGAAGACGCCGACGCCGGGAAGAAATTCCATATTCGCGTTTTTATCATTTTCATGGTTCGCGCTGGCGTCGTACATGCCTGGATTCCGGATTACGCAAAAATCATGACGGCCAAGCTACCGTACACCGCGAGTGATTACGATAACTTGGATATACATTTGAGCGGAGGGTCAAGAACCGCCCGCGAATTTTGGTGGCAACAAGATGCCGCTTGGCATCTAAGGAAAACCCCTGAAGAAATAAACCAAGTTTGGAAGTCGTCCGTTGAATGTATGCTTGCCGTGGCTCACTCCGCGGCGCCGTACGTAGAAACCTACCCAGAATCCCCGGCGGGGTATCATCTTCTCGGCGCCGACATTCTCCCGGACGCCTCTTTGAAATGTTGGTTTTTGGAGGTTAATCGTAGACCCTCGTGGCTCGCGGTAAACCACGACAGCCGTAGTGTGGCCATAACTGCGATGCACTGCAAGTTCCAGATCGAAAATATAGTTCGCCCGTTCTTTGGTTTAGATTTTGCGCGGAGACCACCCGACGGCGCTTATCCGAGCAAAACCACGGGACCACTCACTCCTTACACTGCCGAGCTGGTCGCAGGCGCCGGTGCAAGAGAGACCATGTCTGGTTGGGAGTTCGCTGGAGACCTAAAGGCAGCCAAAGTTTTGCGAGATCTAGCCGTGGAGGCTCGCAAATTGCCAGCCTCATCGCAAAACCCCCTAGAACATTCTAAACATCACCCACCGGCCGAACCCGTGGTTGGGATGACTTGGAAGAACATGAATTTCTCTAAGCACCATCCCCGAGAAGGATTATCTTGCTACGTGATACCAGCGGACGCCCCCGACGGAGGGACACCCACAGAAACACTGTCCGAGTGGATCCGTGGCAGTTTAGGGATGAAGATGGTGTCCGGGGGAACCCGCGGGGACATATCTTTGGTTTATTCTGAGCCAGGAGCGATGGTTAGAGGTTTTGGAAAAGGGTTTAACGAAACCCCAGCTGCACTAAAGTCGGCGTTGGGTAATCGTGACAGTATCTGCGATAAAACTAAGTTGTTTGAGACTATGCGCAAATACGGTGGTGAAAAATACACCCCGAGCACATGGGTCATTCCCGACGTGCCGGAGTTTGCGCGCGGGGACGTGTATATCGTTAAACAGCGAGGGTCCTCGGGTCAAGAGGGAGTATATGTTGTAGATACACCAGAAGGATATGTGGATGCGATTAAGCGATGCACCCACACTGGCGGGGTCGTGCAAGAATACATTAAATGGCCGCTTACGTCGCGCGGGCGAAAGATGCACATTCGAGCATACTTAGCCGTGTATATTACGGGAGGTGTCGCCCGCGCGTATTACGCGAGTGACGTACATAAGATTATGACCGCACGGACGCGTTACGTGGCCGGCGATTGGGGTAACCGAGATATACATATTTCAGGTGGGGATTACACAGACGAGTGGTTAGAATGGCCGTGGGATACTGATTGTGCGGCGCTAGACGCGTGCACCGCGCAGGATTCTATTGACAAGGCTATGGCCGCCGTCGGTCGGGCTGCGTGTGCGACTATGATAAAATACCCCGATTGCGTCGGAGGTTTCCACGTGTTTGGCGCGGACATTATAATTGACGCGAGAGCCTTACACGATTTGGAGTTTGCATCCGTGACACCCTCCGAAGAGCGAATGCGCGCTATTGTACTTGAGGTGAACGACAGGCCCGGCTTAGGTATGAGGGAATTAAACCCCGAAAAATACGAGCAGCTGTCTTGGAGATACCTTACATGGCTAGATCAGTCCGTGGTTGGACAGCACTTTGGGACCACGGCCGCTCGGGCGCCGATAGCCTGTGGTCCTGTAGCGGATCCTCGGGGAGATCAACGGTTGGCACCCTTTCAGGACCTTTTGAAAGGAAGTAGCTACGTGAACGTTATACCTTCGGCGTGGACAAAAAATAAACCTAGGACCTACGGATTACGCGCGGGAGATAATCCGTTAGGTACTCTTATACCTGTGTCGGCCACCGACTATGTGTTTGAACCCGCGGGTATTACGTGGTCATCTAACGAAGAAATGAACAACAGCACTAGGATACATGAATGCGGCGTCGCCATACTAAGTATAGCGTGGTCTACTCCAAAGAAACAATTTAAGTACAACGTGGTTCGCTCGCGAGTAGGGTCAAGCGGTGTGTTTGATTCGAGGCGCAAAAAAAGCTATTTTGTAACGGACCAATACATCAACAAGAAGTTCTTGTCGTGGTTAGTGCCTGGTAAAGAATGGGCGCCTCTTAAACGCGTCTGCGATGGCGAGCGTATTGATTGGTTGGCTGGGATGGTAAGTATAAAAACATACCCAGAGACGCCCGCGACGCTCAAGGTAAAACTTAATACCCTGGAGCTAACAGATAAGGTTCGACTACATAGTTATGCCAACGAGTTCCCGGGCGTACTCGCGGAGACCTTCGAGATATCTAAAGACTCGCGGCTTCCAACTGAAGGGATACCCTGGATTGTTAGAGCGAACTGGGCCTGGGCTGGGTCAGGGAATACCGTCGTGACGACTACGGCTGGGATGCTCGAAGCATACACTCGTTACGCTGTAAAGCCAGACATGTTTAAAAACCGCACTCCCGCGAGAGTAATAGCTTCCAGGTATATTGAGGACCCCATGTTGTTAGACACGGGTCATAAATTCCACGCTCGCGCTCATGTATTCTTGCAGATGGGGCCGAGACTAAAGACGCGCGCCGTCATACTCCCCACGGTATATCTCATGTCGAGCGAGCACCCTTACGTAGCGAACGATTGGGGTAACCACGAAATCCACGACACTCACGGAAGATATCGCGGGGGGTTTCGCGCAGACATTAGTGTTTTACCGGACCATGAGCGACTGCGAAAAAATACGTTTGAAGCAATTAGACGAGTTTTCCGTGCAATGATTCCGCGGATTAGTATGTATCCGGACACCGAAAACGCCTATGAGTTCTTTGGGATAGATGTAATGTACCTCAAATCAGGAGAACCGGTTATACTAGAGGTCAATGATAACCCCGGCATAAAGGCCACTTGGGAGATAGAGACGGCTATCCAGTCGGAGATGCTTCGCGAGATAGCCAACTGTGTACTTGAGACCTTTGAGGGCGCTGCGGCAGGTAGCCGGCGAATACCTAACGGGGTTCTCCCGCGGAGTGACATTAAGCCAGTTATTGAGATAACTCTCGCGACCTAGAACGTGTCCTTTGCGAACGGCGCTTAATGTATTTTGATAGCCGCGAGCCCTTATCAAACGGTTCTTTGAAAGTGATCGACATTACTGGACATTCTTAAAGGATGTCGAAGCGTCGGTTTTTTTGGTTGTTTTCGTTTGTTCGGCGGTGAATGTGTCTCGTTGAGAAAACTTGACCGCGAAATGTGGATGATTTGATTGTATGCCAGCCCGGAACTCTTGTTGTTGTAAAATACACAAAAAAAACCCTTGGGGGGTTTTTTGAAGGGGAATTGGGGCCTTCTGGGGGGTTCCTTGGGTATGGGTGGGGGGGTTTTGGGGGGTTCTTGGGTTGGGAGGGTTTTGGGGGGTTTTTGGGTTGGGAGGGTTTTGGGTTTATTGAGTACTTATATCGGGATATTCACATCCGGTATAGACGCAATTTTGTTTCGGAATGATCCATCCGATAAATCACGCTTTGTGTGTTCGTCGTGATTTTTAATTATGGCGAGGTTCTTTCGGATCGACTTGCCAGTGTTTCGAGGGGTCAACTCGTCAGTGTTTTGAGGGGTCGCCTTGCTAGTTTTCTTTCGGGTCAACTTGCCAGTGTTTCGAGGGGTCAACTTGTCAGTGTTCTGAGGGGTCGACTCTCTAGGGTCCGGTTGGGTCAACTTGTCAGTGTTCTGAGGGGTCGACTCTCTAGGGTTCGGTTGGGTCAACTTGTCAGTGTTCTGAGGGGTCGACTCTCTAGGGTCCGGTTGG
>ERZ650304.600-NODE-600-length-17615-cov-5.363895_pt1 | contig 17615 bp, 10 predicted proteins | sample MGYA00376240_ERZ650304 | MGnify/ENA primary metagenome ERZ650304 (study PRJEB26733, sample SAMN07839271) | wastewater metagenome | biome: small river; feature: stream; material: water | place: USA: North Carolina | collected 2016-03-01 ...
CTAAAATAAATACTCCACCATCAAGACCATTATCAGTTCCACCACCGTAAACTTCTAAATCTTTAATCAAAGGATAATCTTTTCGGTACCAATCTTTAACATAAAGACTATAGTTAGGACAAGTCGCTTTAACAGAAATAACACTTTCTGTTACAGAAAAAGAAATTGCGGTTCTTTTTATACTTTTATCCCCTTTAGTTACATATGTATAGTTAGAACTTGGTCTAATATCAAGAACTTTTGGTGCGGGAATATTATAATTTATAGAATTTACAGTACCACCTGATGGAGCAAGCCCAGAAACTAACCCAAGATTATTAATACTATTAATCAAATTACTGCTACCAATTACTGGATCGTTAGATTTCTTTGGGGCTGGGCATTGAATCGGTGTTGGTTTACATTCTTTCGGTACATCGGTTAATGTGCCTTTTAATGAGCCCGCTGGGAGACCACGCTTTATTTCCAAATCTTTTTCCATCTGGAGAGCTCTATCAGTTGCTGCTTTTTTAATTTTATCAACTTCAGCTTTGATTGCTTTTAATTCAGTTAAATCTTTTTTAGATTCAATTATTTCATTTTGATATTCATCCAAAAGAACTCTTGTATTTTCAGCATAAGAATTAAGTGAATTAATAAATGGGCGAGCTTCTTTAGCAACAGCAATACTGTTATCATCACCAAATTTTTGATATGTCTCTTGTTTAAACAAATTATAATCTTGGATCATATTTGTTATTTGTTCATCAGTCCACATTCTAGCTTCATTTGCAATTGCCCAATCAGCAGCTTCTTCAAATTCTGCAGCGGCATTTGAAAATTGTTCATGCTCTTCATTGGCTTTTTTGGTTTTATTCCAAGCAACAGCTTTTAAAACAACCCCAACAACAGCAACTGCTGCAGCAACTATTGCTCCATAACCTGTTGAACAAACGGCTGTACAAATACCAGCAGCAATAGTTAGTACTCCATTGGCAATATTTGCATTATTTTGAAAATTATCTGCTTTTTTTTGAGCCACGATAAGCTCAGAAATCTTTTTTGCAAATGAAGAATAATAAGTTGAATAATCTGGATTATCTTTTTTCCTTACAAATGGAATTGGATTATCAATCAAAGTATTGTAAAGACCTTCAACACGGTTATCTGCAAGAAGTTCCCAGTCTGGGGTTGGCCCAGGAATACAGTAATCAAGTTCAGCCATTGCTGGCAATATTTGGAGCAATGGTCCATCTTTATAGGTTTTAGTCTTAGGGTTTACTGTTGTTTTTAAAGCGGCTTCAAGTTCAGCTATATATTGGGTTTGAGTAGTTATAATACCAGGGTTAATAACACAACCAACTTGTTGATCATCTAAATCAGTAGTTATATCAAAATCCCCTGAACTATAGCCGGTTGATTCGCGACGAATAATTAATTGTTTTGGTTCAATAGAACCTGATGTTCCAACTTTTTGGAATTGAGAATTATATTTTTCTAAAAATGATTGTTTGCGAGCTTGGGCTTCCCAGTCACCATATTTATCTTTTGATAAAGAAGACAAACCTTCTGTTTGTAAACGGTTAAATGCTGCAGTAAATACTGCACCTAAAGATTGGTTAAATTGGTCAGCTAGTTCAAGCTGTCTAACATCTGTTGTTGCAACAAATTTCATTCTCTCAGCAATAATTGAACCCGGGGTTACGACTTCGGTTTTTTTACAATTTGGGTCATTTGGTTTTGCAGTAACACCACGAGTACGGATTATAGTCTGAGCTGGAGTTATTTTACTACAAGTAACAGCTCCTGTTGTAAGATCATCAACATTAACATCTTCGGCTTTGATTTTTTGACCTTGGTAATCTGTATACTCGGTACATTTTGAAGGAATAACTTCTTCTTCTTCAATACATTTTGTTTGACTTAAAAATCCATTACCATTATCAAGCTGTTGTTTAACTTCTGTTTCTTTGGTTGCAATTTTTTTACTAAGATAATCATCAGTCATCAAAGCAGACCCGGCTTTATTGTTTTGTGGTTTTTGTGTAGCTTCAAGCCATGCACCCCAGCCACCTTGGGTAAAATCATTTCTCCAGTTGTCAACAGCCTGAGCTTTAGAAGCATTAGCATTATCACCCATTAAAACACTTGAAAGATAGCCCCCATTTACTTGGATCAAGAAATCTCCCAGTGTTGATTTTGAGGCTTGCTCAAAATTATCTTCTGATGCATATCTATTTAAAAGATTACGATAAGTTGTACCTAAGAATGGATAATCAGCATTTGCTCCTATTTGAGCTAAATTATCCAATGATTTGTCATACAAGTTACCTAATGTTTGTTTTAATGTTTGCTTCTTTAGGTTTTCAAAAAATTGATGAGGCTCTTTAATATAATAAGGGTCATCCCAGTTACCGGTTTCTATCCAGTTAACAGTACTTTGGGTTATACCAGCAAGTGCTTGCCGACTAAGCGCATAAGCAATACTGTCCATACATTCGTGTCTAATCTTTTCACCTTCAGCTGCTTCTTTTGTAGCGGTAGTATTTTCTTTAGTAATTGCAGCATCATTAGCAAGATTATCAATCTTAAGATTTAAACCTGGGTCAGTTACTTTTATTTCTTGATCATTAGAACCAAGAAGTAAAGGATTTGCATCAGTTTTACTAGTGTCACAAGAATTTATTTCATCTGTGGTATATAATGTTTTTTGTAAATCAGAAAGTCCATATGAATTGCTATTGGCAAATTTATCTTGATATCCCCCACATTGACCTGAACTACCTAATCCATAAACATTTGAGGCTTTGGGTTTAAGAGCTACAGATGTAGTTGGCGTATCTTGAAGTTGCTTCTTTTTCTTAAAAAGACCAATGATTTTTTTCTGGAAAGAAGGAACTTGATTAGCACAAGACTTTAGTGCTTTAGCAATATCAGGATTATTTATAAATTGTGAATTCCCCCATTGTGAAATACCTGAAAAATTTGAACCATCACCACTATAGAAACTAGAATTTTGACCTCCGCTTTGAGCAGAAGCCGTATTAAGAGATATTATTTTTACGGGTTCATTAGTGTTAGATTTAATACCAACTTTAGGCAAAAAAACAAATGGCTCTACAAACAAAGCTACAATAAGAATTGTAGAAATTATTGTTTTATATTTATAAACCCATTTTATTCTTTTCATAATTATATTATCGTATATGTATTACTCTTCTGCAAGAGAATTAAGTGAATCATCCATTATTCCAGTAGCATAACCGTAAATGTAAAAACCTTGAAGAGCAACAACAGGGTCTGAACCTAGTTTTTTAATCATTGTTAAACTATCACTAATATTATAAAGACTATTAACAAGAGCTAAATGATCACCAGCAAACTTTTCTGGAACTGGGATTTTCTTTAATTCATCAGCCATTAGTTTATAGTTATAGACAATTTCATCTAACCCAATAAATTTAGTTGGATCATCACTTTGTAGTCCATCTGCTACAATATCTAGTTCCATTCCAATATTAGGAGCAGCAGAACTTTTATTAACAACATCAATTATTTCAGTAAAATAAGCTTGATGGGTTATTGCAGTGTCGCGAATAACCTTTAAATCAGACTTTTTAACATAATCTTTAAGTTCTGTGGGGATTAATTCTGTTCCAATGCTTTTAGATATATCATCAATTGAATTTTTATTAAGAGCACCGGATTGTTGAAGCGATAAAACAATACTTAAAAATTCACGAGAGAATTTACCAGTATTAGTAGACATTTCGGGGGTTCTCTCGTCACTAGCTCCAGTTGCAATGCGTAATTTTTCTTTTTTATCTAAAATAGAAACTTTATTTGCTTCACCATTACCAAAAGGATCAAGCCCGTAAAGGCGCTCTTCCCAGTCAGGGAAACCATTGTTATTTGAATCTTTCTTTTGTAAATCACCAACAGTTAATGTATCAACTTGATCACGAAGTTCAACAGGTAAATTTTTAATTTGTTTATTAACCCAATGTTTGTTTATCAAAAACCTTATAAGTTTGATACCAAAAAATATTGCTAGAATTATTACAATAATAATTACTATTGCTAGTAATTTTTTTTGAAGTTCTTTACTTGGTAGATAATCTTTAAATGCCATAACTATATTCTACCTTGAAACACCAATTTTATCTACTACATAAACGGTCACTGGGGTTTTATCATCATTATTTTGATAACATTTTGTGGTATCAGTGTTCTTAAAAAATCCAAGAACGGTCTTACCTGAAGAAATTCCAGATTTTGATGTCCAAAATGGGTAACTATATGATTTACCTGAAGGCTTTTTAGCTTGAAAAATACTCCCACTGTAACAAATTACATTTGGAACAGATTCGGTTTTAAACCCAAAGCTTGTAGCAAAAGCAAAATTAGAAACAAAAAATAAAGTAAATATCACAAATACTACTTTTGATTTAAACATATTTAAATTATAACACTTCCTTGCTAATTCGTCAGTATCTCTAAGACACTATTTTTTTGAAATTTCTTGCCAAACACCAATTGATACATCTTCTGCTCGGACTTTATCGGTATAATTATGTTTTTTAAGTATTTGATCAACCTTATCCCAAACATTTTTAGGTAAAGACTTTATATTTGAAAGCATATATTTACGTTTGTGTGAAAAAGCACTGTGCAATAAATCAAAAAATTCTTTTTCTTGTTTAGGATTACCAAAATGTTTGATATTTTTTATAGCTAAAATAGCCGAATCAACATTAGGTGCTGGGGCAAATGCCCCCCGAGGCACAATACTGATTAGTTTAGGTTCCCCATAAATCTTAACCGCAACTGAAAGTATCGATTCCTTGCCTTGGTTATCTTTAATATGGTCTTTTTTAGCTTTGTTTATTAAAGGTTTAGCAATTATACGCTGTGCAACTTCCTTTTGAACCAATAAAACAATGGTTTGGGGTTGATTTGGGATAGTATGGAACCGCTCTATGATCTCGCCTGTTATATAGTATGGGATATTAGCTATTAATTTATAGTCCTTTTTATTCAATAATTTTTCTAAACTAGGTAGCATTTTATCTTTACCTACAAAATCCAATACATCTCCATGGACCAATACAAACTGGCCAGTTTTAATTTCTTTCTCAAATTTAATAGAAAGTGGTATTACCAGCCGGTCATCTTTCTCAATTGCTATAACCTTGGCCCCACTGGCTAATAATTTCTCGGTCAAAACACCCATTCCAGGGCCAATTTCAAGAACAGTATCATTTTTAGATAATTCCCCAGCCAAGGTAATTTCCCTTACAGCCTTATCCGACTTTAAAAAATTCTGCCCTAAACTCTTCTTTGCATACATAAAACTATTATACACTAAATAAAAACCACAGATAACTGTGGTTTTTATTTATAATCAAGAATCTATAACTCTTTAATTTATCCTTTTTTTTCTAAAGTATTAATTCTATCCAAAATAAGTGCCATGTTTAAACTAAGTTTTTGAAACTTTTCAAATTCACCATCTGGGCCAAATAAAGCATTTGGGTATCTTAACGTAGCGAAATCTATATTACCTTGCACAAGGGTACCCTTATTATCTAGTTCTTTCATTTTAGATAAATATCGACTCATAGTATCAGCTAACATTTGAACATCTCTTAAACAAGTAGTTATTTTTTCTGTTTCGTACTTGTCTAAATTCTCTATTTCTAAATTATTAGGTTCAATAGATTCTCTTAATTTTATTTTATCTAAGTTTAGAGTACCATCATAAGGAAATTTATGTTTATATTGTTCCCCTTTATCTTCTGGCGCTGGACCAGGTTTAAAAATTTTATTTTCCATAATACTAATTATTATACCATGGATTAATCCAAATAGATAACTCGCTCATTGCCGGAATTCCATGACTGGACTATTTCTTTAAGCTCTTCGGGGATGTCGTACAGGAATTCGCTTGGGGCTTCGACACGCTTTTGACCAAATATGGTGCGTAGTTGTGCATATGAAAGATAAAGCTTTTTCTTAGCTCGGGTTACGGCTACATACATTAAACGGCGCTCTTCTTCTCTTGTCTTAGCGTCGCTACCAGACATGCCAACATGCGGGAATAAATCTTGCTCTAGCCCAGCAATAAATACTGTATCCCATTCAAGACCCTTGGCGCTATGAACTGTCATTAATCTTACCCCACTATGTTTATCTACATTTACAACATCGCTTTCATACAGGGCAGCGTGTTCTAAAAACAGCATCATGCCATCCGCACCATATTGGTCATAGTTTACAGCAAGTGACACCATTTCTTTAATGTTTTCTAAACGTTCTAATCCAACTTGGCCTTCGTCTTTTAATGCATTTTCTATTCCACTTTCTTTAATTGTATAAATTAATGCTTCACTTGCGGATTTGCCATCAATAGCTAAACGGATTTTTTCTAAACTATTATAAAAATTATTAACCGAGATTAATGCTTTACCAGATAATTCGGACCGCTCGTCAGTTATCATTTTAGAAAATGTGACTTTACCAATCCCCCGAGAAACTGCATTCACTGCCCTGGTTAAATCCGGAAGTGATTGATTATTCATTGCACACCTTATAAATGCCAAAACATCTTTAACTTCTTTACGGTCAAAGAACCGAGTACCCACCATAATATATGGTATCCCCGCACCGACAAATGCTTCTTCAAAAATTCGTGATTGGAAATTAGCTCGGTAAAGTATTGCAATTTCATTTATATCAACACCGTCTCTTATTACATCTCTTGTTTTTTCAACTATAATTCGGGCTTCATCTTTTTCATCTACACATTCCAGCAGTGTAATTATTTCACCGCCAGATTTTTTTGTATATAAATTTTTTGGAACGCGATCCTTGTTTTTAATTACAACTTGGTTGGCAGCTTCTAGTATATTACTACTTGATCTGTAATTTTCTTCTAGTAGTACCGTGTGGCAAGGTTGGAATTTTTTCTCAAACTTTAAAATATGTTCAATCTTTGCTCCACGCCAAGAATAAATAGTCTGGTCGGCATCACCCACAACACAAATATTTTTATGATCTCCGGTTAAAAGCTCGGTCATTTCAACTTGTAAATCATTCACATCTTGATATTCATCAACATGGATATATTTAAATTGAGTATTATAAAAATTCTTAACTTCTGGAAATTTCTTTAAAATCTCCACTGGCAGTGATAGTAAATCATCAAAGTCCACACTGCCACCCTTTTTTTTACCTTCATTATAAAGTCGCCAAACTTGTTTAATAAAATTACCACGGGAACCATGAGAATTAACATTGTAAGATTCTTCGTTTGTTCCATCTTGACGTTCACGCGAAATTATAGAACGAAAAATTTTTGGATCATGCTCTTTGGGTGATAGACCTAGTTGTAAACAAGCATCTTTAATAATTACTAGTGCATCATCTTCATCAAGTATTGCAAATCCCCTGGGTAGTCCAACCAAATGTCCATATTGCCGAAGAATACTAACCCCCAATGCATGAAAAGTCATCAGCACAGGGGAAGTTTTTAAATGCATACCACCTAAAAGTTGATGCACACGCTCGCGCATTTCTTTGGCTGCTTTGTTAGTAAAAGTTACCGCTAAAATATTTTCCGGGTTAGTACCGGACTCTATTATATGAGCAATTCTAGCAGTTATAGTTTTAGTTTTACCAGCACCGGCACCAGCTACAATTAAAAGCGGTCCATTTATAAATGTTGCGGCTTCTTTTTGCGCAGGTGAAAGTGTTTCTAAAAAATGCATAATCTATTCTAGCATAAAAGTACGCACCCCACCCTAACCCTCCCCGTAACCAGGGAGGGAAATAAAAACGAAACCAGAATAATTTTTGCGAGCCGTCCGAGGATCCACAGGCTGCGGACCGAGGAAAAAATATTCTGGTTTCGTTTACATAACAAAAAATCCCCTTTCGGGGAATTTTTATTGTTCTTGTGCGGCTAGAGCTTGGAGACGCATTACTTCTTCTTTTAACATATCATAAAATGAAGGAACTTGGCTCTCTAAATAATTAAATACTTTGGCTGGGTCAGTACTGTCCCCAATAGTATTTTCAAATTCAGTTACTTCGGCGTCGCTCATTTTTTCTAGTGCTCTAATAACAGTTCTTTGAACTGCAATATCAGCTAGCTCATTTATCATTTTATTACGCTCTTCATCTTGCAAGTCGCTGAAAATAAATGATGAACTAATAAGATCTTTTAGTGTTTGCATATATATAATTGTACTATTTTAAATAATAAACCGCAATAAAATTATCTTGTCCGAGCAGAACGAATTTCTGTTTCAGCTACGCGTCTAGCAAAAGCTTCAACTGTTTCTTTGTCATAAGGTTTTAAACCAGTTCTTTTTGCTTCTTCTGTTAAGAGTTCCCAAAAATCATCTTCTTTACCTACATATTCATCTCCTGGACTTGGGTTTTTACTTAAAAACTTTTCTGCATTATCGTCTTTTAAATTTTTCCATGCTCTTGTATCAATTCCATCTTTTCTAGCTCTACCAAATGAATCATTAACCCAGCTTTTAAATTTATCATCACTTGCTGATTTTATAGCTTGTTCTTTTAGCATTTGTTCTTTAATTTCATCTGCTGTTGGACCATTTGGGGCACCATTTGTGTTACCATTTGGGTTATTAGACCGCGCAGTAGCTGTTGCTTTATCTTTTAACCATTGCTGATAAGGCTGGTCAACCATTTTATAGTGGTCTAATTTTTGGTAAGCGTAATAATCACGCAGTGTAATTGGGTGTGAATGTTCATCAACACCAAAAACTAAATCTCTTTCTAATACTGCACCACTATTTGCCCCATAACTTTCTAACCAGTATTTTTTACCGTCAACAATAAATGCTGTTGCTACACCACGATCAATTTTATCTAAATCTGGAACTTGCATTGGTGTCATTCCATCAGCTTGGACATGAACTTCGTGCCCACTATTAACAAGACTATTATATATAGCCCGAGGTGAGCTCATATCAATTGCATGATTATAGAAATAATCTCCATGAACTGCATCATATTGGGCTTTATAAGCATTTTCCAGTGCATTTTTAGCATCAACCAATGGATCACCAGTCATAGGCAAAGTATGATCAACAGATGGTGGAATTATTTTTTCTGGTGGAGGTATAATTTTAGTTGGATCACCTACAGGAGTTTGAACTTCTGGACTAGTAGCTGGGCCTTGATCAGTATTATTATAACCAGCTCTAAAATTATCATGATGCCCACCAGGGTTATATTCTGATCCTGATCCAGGTTTTGGAACACCATGTGTATCTGCAAGATCTTCATTTCCTGGAACCATTATGTTACCAGGATCAAGTTTATGTAATTCATAAACTGAAAATCCGCCAACTATTGCCCGTGCCCACATTTCACCTTTTCTTACCCTTGCTTCTCTTTGTTGCATTTTATGAATTGAGCCTTCGTGGTTAGTTTTAAATTTGTTCATTATATCTTGATTCATTTTAGGAGATTGCCCAGCTAAAATTTGCTCTCTAAACATTGCCCATTCTTGATCAGTATTTTTTTCAAATTCTGCATCACGCATTTTTGCAAATTTAACAAATTCTCCTTTGGCATTTTTTTCACCACCAAAACCAGCGGCAACACCGGCTGCAGCGCTCTCACCTAATGTTCCACCAATACCGGCTCTTAGCATTCTACTACCTATCAATGCGCCGCCAGCAACTGCACTAAATGGCAGTAACGCTCCTCCTAAAACTAATGCATTAGTTAAACGCTTTACTACATTTCGAACACGCTCATTTTTAATTGAATTCCAATATTTATTTTTATACCAAACAGAAAATCTTTCAAATGCAGGTTTTTTAACACTACCTTCTAAAATATGTTTTAAATCATCTAATTTTTCATATTCACGATTTATAAATTCACGTTTAACACTGCGAAATAGATTTTCCATACCGCGTGCCATTTGGTCAGGATTTTCTTTCCAAGCTTTTCTTACTGCATGCTCTTCACTAACAACATTTTGCATTAATCTTTGACGAATAGCATCATAACCACCTTGGGCTTTATACATTGCGGCTTTAAAGGCTTTAGTATCTTTACCTTCTTTTATACCACTCCATTTAAAACCAAACATGTTTCCAATTCCTGCCAAAACTTTTGAACCAAAGAATTTTGATTGAAAGCTGCGTTGATAGTCTTGAGAACTTTTAGCTAATTCTGCTCGAGCTACTTCAAGATTTGAAAAGTCTTTACCACTTGGACCTGCTTTTTCTAAGTTTTCATGGAATTTAGCAATATTCCCCTTAAAAGCTTCAAGAGCTTTTATTTGGTCATAATTCATTTTATCAGGACTCATTTTAGAAAGCTTTTGATATTCTTTGTTTGCAAAAATTTCTCTTAAACCTTCAGAATTTTTCCGATAAGAATTCATTTTACGCTCATGGGAACCATTAACGCCTTCTCTTTTAGCAGAACTAGCGTTACGCAATGCTTGGATTTCGGCTTCAGCACCGGCAGTATCAGCGCCGTATCTGTCCTTGATTTCTTTTATCTTTGCATCAATGATTTTTTGATAACGCTCCATTGCTGCAGCGCGCTTTTGCTCGGGATTCATTGCCCCAAATGCATCACGCTTTTTCTTGGCTTCTAATTCATCAGCTTCTTTTTTAGCTTTGGCGTCTGCTTCATTTTTAGCTTGAATTTTTTTCTGCTCTTTTTCTCCTATTTCTTTTAATTTTAAATTAATCTTTTCAACTTCCCCTGGTTCGGCTAAAAATAGTTTTTGGTCATCTGTAAAACTACCACCTTCTTCTCCACTTTCATTTAAAATTTTAGCAATTTCTTCTCTTTTTCTATCAAGCTCATCTTCCTCTTGTTTTTCTTTTGCTATAGTTGCACGGGATTCTGTACGATGTTTTTTCTCTATAGCTAATTCAGCTGGAGTCAAAGTTGTATCATACGCAAGCAATCTACGAGTTAGCAAAACTGCAGCAGCTTTTTCAGCGTCTTCATCAACTACCGCTGGTGCTGGCTCAATCCCAAGATACTCATTAATTTTATCAATATTTGAATCCCCAGTTGCATCATCAAAAAATTCTTGAGATTTTGCATCCCCAGCAATAAATAATTTTTGATCATCATCCAAATCAGCAACTTTTTTTGTTAACAAGACTTCGGCAATTGTTTTACGAGTAGCGTCATTAGTTTTTTTATCACGCTTTTCTTTAACAATTATTGCCATTGATTCGTCGTGATATTTTTCCTCTAACTCTATTTCTGCTTTATCTGTTGGTTTTTTCAAAGAAACAAGCATATTACGTGTTAGCTCAAGAGCTTTGGCTTTTTCCTCTTCAATTAGCTCAAGTTCTTTGGCTTTTTTCTCTGCAACATTTGAATTTAATTGAGAAGTGTAAATATTTATATATTTTGCCTTTAATTTTTTTTCTTCTGGGTTTAAAGATAATCCAGCGTTTTCTCTATCTAAGATTTCTTTTAGTTTTTCAATTTTACCAGACTTTCTAACTTCAAGAGCTTCTTCGTATTTTTTACGCAAAGAAGTATTATTATTTACATATGTTTTTTCTTCAGCGGTTAATCTTTCATCAGGTTTAGCTGCTTTATTAATCAAACTTTCATTATATTCTCCAATCTTTTCATTAAGCTTATCAGTGTAGCGTTTGCCAAAGATTTTTTTAAGTTCGATCATTGTTGCGTTTTCTACATTAGACAAAACAAAATCCTTAACCATTTCATTAGTTAAATCAGTATTTCTACCTTTTTTAACACCCCAAAGTCTATCAAGTTCTTCTTTTACTTTTGTATCAATTTCTGCCTGATGTTTTGAATAAAAATCTGGACCATCTTCAATTCCATCAAGTTTAGAATCTTTATCTTTAACTTTTTCTTTGATTATTTCTTCTTTCTTTTTTTCTATATTCTCTATTTTTTTAGAATCCTCTCTTTCTTTTGCTTTAACATCTAGTTCTTCTACAGCCTCAACTGTTCCACCAATGTCTTTAATATCTTTCTTAATAGCTAAAATTTGATTATCTAAAATCTTTATGTCTTTTGGTATTTGTTTTATATCCAAAGACATTTGATCTATCTCAGCTTTAAGATTTACTGCTTTATCACTATCCTTATCTTTAATTTTATTTCGCTCCAATGTTTTCTTTAGTCTCACATCTGGTAGCTTTCGTTTTAAATCAAACAAATCATTTTGCATTTTAATAAGACGCTCCATTTCTTTAATAAGAGGTTGTAGTAGTGCTGTTGGAGTTTTTTCTGGTTTCATAATTATTTTAGATTTAAATTATAACGATTAAGCATTGTCTCAATTTTATCTATGTGGTCTTTCCTTTTGTCAGTATTTATTAAAGTTTCAATTTTTTTCTTTAGGTCTTCCATTACTTTTTCTTTACTATGACCATCAATTCTCAATGCTTTAGCTATTATAGCGCGGATAACATCGGTATCCAAAGATTTTACTGCTGGATCTCGAATTACAACCATTGAATCTCTAACAGGAATAATTGTCTCTTCAGTATAAGCATCACCTAATGTTTCTTTAAATAAGGTTCTTAAATTATCAACAAATTCGGTTGCATCTTTTTTTGTAGAAACGAATACTTCATTTTTTCGTTTACCACTTAGATTTAATATTATGTAGGTATCATACCCATTACCGTATGCAGCAACTGCGCCTAATGGATTATTATATTTATTTTGAATATCTTTCTCATCAATAATCACTTTACCGAGAACGGACGAATCTGTTTTTAAACCATTTGAATACATTACTGTCTCATTATCTTTGATGACTTTATTAGCAATCCTAATAGCATTCTTTTGGAGTTCAACAAGATCCCGTAATTTAATTATATTACTATCGTAAAGCGCCAAAGGATGATCCTCGAAAAATTCAGGTGGGAAAGGTTTACCATCCACGCGTAATGGTCTAAGATCTTTTAAGGATATTTTTTTTATACCAGTTTTTTTATTATTCTCCTGACCTTTATTTCCAATTGCAATTATGTAATCTTGTTCTTCTTGTGTAAAATTTTCAAAATGAATATCAGGATAATTTTTAAAGATATCTAATATTATTTCTCTATTACTAGAATTAAAATACTTCTGACCAGCGTACAAAGTATTGTTATAGTTATCCCAATTTTCTGGATTGACTTCGTAATCTAAATTATCAACCTTGGTGACAAAGTTAATATAATTTTCAAACCAAACAAAATCTGAAGTACCAGTGTTTTCTTTAAAATTTTCTATAAATTTAGGGTTTTCTTTTACAACATTAAAAAGTTCGTTAGTAGTAGATGTTATTTTTTTATTTTTTTCACCATGATGATTAATTCGAATAACGTCTTTAGCAATTATATCAACACCAAAACTATTCCCAACATCTAGTATAACCGTTCCTGGTTCCAAATATAATCTACTTATCTTTCTTTCATGTTTGATATTATCCTTGGAGTCTTTTTCAAACTTTCCATTTTTATCAATTATAGCTACGGATTCAACACTATTATAGTATGGTTTACCATCTTCATCATATTGAATTTTTTCTTTAGGATCAACCCAAGTAACATTAAAACCTTCAGCAAGTTTTACCCCGCCCATTTCTATGATTTGCATTGCAGACCAAACATCTAAATCAATTTGAGAGTCTAATGAATCTTCTTTTTTATTATCTTGATTTATATAATCATTTCGATCTCCGTGAATGACAACCTGCTTTATACCTTTTTCAAAAAAATATTCATTAATTAGTTCTTTTTTTAAAATTTCATTAAAAATATTAAAATCTTTCTCTACCTGATCGATTTTAATCTGTAAATCATCAATATCTTTTTGATATGCATCTTTGTTTAAATTTTTTTGATCTTTAACTCTTTGATTATATTCAGCAAGTGTTTCTTTCTCTTTTCTGGGTAATATTTTGGAATCATTTTCGATTTTTTTTGTTAAAAGAATAACCTTTCCTTGTTCATAGTATTTTAGTAAAGAATCAATAACCTCTAAACCTTGGGCGCCGATATCTTTCATTGAAAGCTCTCGGTCTTTCGGATCAGTGACTATTTGGTCTTTTAAATAAATCAAAAAGTCCTTCATTTCAAAAGTTTTGTTGAGATATTCTATTTCTAGATCCTCGTTTATAGGCAGGCTCTCATTCAAAGAACCTTCAGATGAACCCTTTTCAAGATCAGTCGAAAAAATAGGAGGAGCTAATTTTTTAGGTCTTGGGTCGCCTTTACCATCTATATTCATAGTCTGCTTATTATACTAATTTATTATACTTCTGTCAAAAAGTATTACCTAATAAGGCTATTATTCGAGCCAAAACTTGTAATCCACATACACATATAGTATACGCTTGACGAAGACGTTTGAAAAGGGCACCATTATATATATAAGGGTAACCGTCCCCAAAATTGACCGATATTCCGTTCCCTTATAACTATGGAATTAAAACAAAAACAACGAGATGCTTTGGTAGTTTGGCTACAAAGATCTCTAAATAAAGGCTTTTACACTATTTCTACAATGTCATTTGTAGCAGTTTTGTTGCTATCTTTTTCTATCCCGCAAACCACAAATGCGGGTATTTTTTCAAAGATTTTTAGTAATGATGCCAAAGCCGACACTATAACTAGCGACAGTAATAGCCAAACAGCTCCAGTACTGGAAGCTCAAATAAACCCAAATGGTATAAATGACAAGACTCAGGAACAAATCCCAATGGGTGAAGACAATGTTTTAATTGGTGAAGTTGGATCACTAGGAACAGCTCTTGATGTGGAAGACTATCCAGCAGAAGATGAAATTGATGTATATATAACCAAAAAAGACGATACTTTAGCTAAAATCGCTAAAATGTACAATGTTTCTGTAAACACTATTGTATGGGCAAATGATGGACTAGATCCCAAAAAAGCCTTAAAAGAAGGAACATCTCTCCTAATTATGCCTATTAGTGGAGTTAGCCATACTATTAAAAAAGGTGATACTTTGGCTAAAATCGCTAAAAAATACGGAGCTGATGCTAATGAAATAGCACGGTTTAATGGTGTAACTGACGAAACTTTGATAGTTGGAGACACTATAATAGTACCAAATGGTGAAATAGCTACAGTTACAAAGAAAACACCAAGTAAAGTAACAAGTACTATTAAGAATGGATTAAAAATTGTTACTGGTAACGGTAAAGGAACATCACCATTACTATCTGGATACGGTGGATCATCTGCTGGATCATACTACCGTGCTCCTGTTCATTGTGTTACTACTCAAGCTTTACATGGTAAAAATGGTTGGGATAAAGGTTGTCCTATTGGAACACCAGTTGCAGCTGCTGCTGATGGTACAGTAATTGCCGCTAAAATGGGTTACAACGGAGGCTATGGTAACATGATAATTCTTTCTCACCCTAATGGAACCCAGACTGTTTATGGTCACCTTTCAAAACTAAATGTTAGTACTGGTCAAAATGTTAATGATGGAGACATCATTGGATTGAGTGGTAATTCTGGCAAATCAACTGGCCCACACCTTCACTTTGAAATCCGCGGAGCTCGAAACTGTTTCGTAGATAATAGTTGTAGATAGATATAATTAAATCACTCAAACACAATTACTATATAATAAGCCCCGCCTACAGCGGGGCTTATTATATAGTAACCATTCATATATTTTACTATTGACAAATAGTATATTTATAGTTAAAATAGAGATAAATTAAAGTAAATTAACAACAAAAAAATTATGGTACAGAAACAGAAAGAACAACTGGAAGAATGGCGGAAAAACCAAAGTTTAAACTACTTTGAGATTTCCAGTTTGATTTTAATTTCTTATGACGCAATAAGAAAGCACATTAGGAAAGATTTCGGAGGAAACCCTGAAATAAACTACAGACTCTTTAAGTTAACAAATCTACCCGCTTTTAAAATGAGCGAAACAGATGTTAATCTTTACAAGAAGACTCACTCAATCAAAGGCTCAATAAAACAATTAGAGCATTTGGTTTCAGAAAAATTCATTAATGACTGGCTTACAGACAAAATGTTGCCAAAGCCAGAATTACGACTTATGGAAAATGACAATTTAAAGGATAGGAATCTTTTATACCCAATTCTAAAAGAAAAAGTATTGGGCCTTAAAAACACAGAACCTTTACAGAAATCATCTACAAGTAATGAAATCTTTGATTTTAAAAGCTTTACAAATTTTCTTGAGGATAAGATCAACTCTGACGAAGATAGGTTTCTAAAATTTATTGAACAGAATAAAAAAGATCTTCAAAAAGTATTTGGACTACTAAACATTATCCTGGATGACGACCCAATTAGCGCAATTAAACAAATTAAACAAATTAAAAACAACCTATTTTAAACAACAAAAAAAATAATGAACGGACAAAGAGTAAGTGGTCATAGCGTGAATTTTCGCGCAGCCATAAAACAATTAATCGAGTTGCCTTTAAAAGGTAGCCTGGCTGTAGAAGCGGCCTTAACCGAAACGATCAATAATGCTTTCGACGCAAGGGCATCTGAAGTACGAATTATGTTTAGTTCATATAAAGGAGAACAAGCATTGATCATTATGGATAATGGTAGTGGTTTCAACCGTAATGGTGCAAATTCTATTTTGTCGTATGCTTATTCAGCACAAGACAGAAAAGATACCAAAACAGTTGGAGCAAACGGAACCGGAGCAAAAGCAATCCTGGGGTTAGGAGAATTAGAAAAAACAAAAGTTACTATTTTTTCTTTTTCAAATGAATTCACAAATGGATTAGAGCTTTCATTTGACTTCGAATACCTTGTTGCTTTGGCAGAAAAGAAGGTTAAAGAAGGAAATATGATAGAAAAGTCTAGTTGGAAAAAATTTTTTCAAGGATGGGAAAGAGAAACTGGTTCAACTATTATCCTAACAGGGTTTGACGGAAGAAAACTTAATCCGAAAACTCTAATGTCAGCATTGTCTTCCTGCTTAACACCACGAACCTGTAAAATGGTTTCGTTTTTAAGCAATGAAAAACTAACCCCAATTACGTTGAATAAAATTGAGGGTAGTAATTTTTCATTTCAAGATGATAGTGGTAAATTAATAGGAAATGTGTCACTAGATTTATATTGTGGCGGAGGTAACGATGGTCCTAAAATATGTGGAAATCTAAATTACCTCTTCGACTTCAATTCATTTTTTAAGACCTTATCTGTATCACAAAAGGAATCTGTAGGTAGAATTTGGCAATCAGTAGGTGGATACATCTACATTGACAACATCAATGTCTACCGTATCCATGATGGGTCACTAAGCAAAGAATTTTATAGTTCAGGAGCTTGCGATGAACTTGTTATGATTCTTAATTTAGTTGGAGAAGAGTTAAAAGAAATGGATAAAAAAATTGCCGATGAAAAAGATATTCAAAAGCAAAAAGACTTCCTTAAAAGAATCGTAGCAGCCAGTCATAAAATTAATCCAGTACAGCCACACCATTCGGGGTTAGGTAGAACAAAAGCAACTGGACCCCAAAAAGAAGAAGAGGTTTATATAGTTCCTAAAAACATCACTCTTGAAAAAGGTGAAGAAAAAGAAATAACCCTGGTTAATAAAGG
>ERZ650304.602-NODE-602-length-17590-cov-5.245452_pt1 | contig 17590 bp, 18 predicted proteins | sample MGYA00376240_ERZ650304 | MGnify/ENA primary metagenome ERZ650304 (study PRJEB26733, sample SAMN07839271) | wastewater metagenome | biome: small river; feature: stream; material: water | place: USA: North Carolina | collected 2016-03-01 ...
GTTTATTAGATTCTCTGGTATACCGCATAGACCAAAGCCGCCGACTAATAATGTTGAATTATCTGGTATGTCTTTAATTGCATCTGCGGCTGATGCGTATATTTGAACAAATTTAGAGCCGCCAGTTGCACTTGTTTGATTAAATCGTGTAATTACAAACTAAAATTTATTTGTTCATATTTTAGATTCAACTTCTACCCACATTTTCTATCACTTGATTATTTTTGCTATCATATCTTTTTAATCTTAATATTGCCAAAATTTATCCAACTTATAAAAAACAATAAAATATGGTTTTAAATATCTCTGGTCCAGGTGGATCTGGCAAAACAACACTAATCAAAAAAACATGCGAATTGTATCCTAATAATTACTCACATTTAGTATCTTATACAACTAGAGCTAAACGTAATGGAGAGCAAAATGGTCTAGATTATTGGTTTATCCAACAAGAAGAATATGAATCTTATATTGATTGGGAATTAACCCGTAAGAGTAGTTTAGGTCTTTATGGAGTTAAAAAAGAAGATTTATTTAATTATTCAACTCAATTTTTAATTACAAATTTTCCTCCAAATGGTGTTATAAAAATGCGTAAGTTGGGTCTAAATGTAAAAACTTTTTTTATTGATCTATCAGTGGAAGAATGTAAAAAAAGAATGATGCTAAGAGGGGATGAAGAACAATCTATTTTAGAAAGAATAGAAAAAGACAGTACTGAAGTTTCTGTTGAAAATATTATGAAAGTATTGTCTAACGATGAAGTTTTTATACTAAATGGTATGAAAACTATAGATGTTCTTGTTTCGGAATTTATCAACAAATCAAAAAACTTACTTTTTTTAGAGTAAGTTTTTTTATTGATTAATATTGACTTTTAAACCTGTTATGGTATTTTTAATGTAAATAAATATATAAATTCACCTTTAAAAATAAGATTATGGGAAGATTAGTTAACTTAGAAAATGGTATTTATTCAATCTCTCTTAACAGAACAGTTGATGTAGACAAAATACAGAGAAATTTACTTGATTTAGCAGATAATGGGTTAGTAACATTCGGTCATATTAACACTGAAATATTACCCTTTGAAAACGTTGAACGTAATGACCTTTGTCTTTTTGACGACAAAACACTTGGGTTAGAGATGCCTAATACTTGGTACCTTAATAAAGGCACAAATGCTTTAAGTATATCAATGTATTATAATTTCCTTAATTACAAGGAAATGGTAAAACAAAACCAGTTATTTACAAAAAATTCTGAAATTGCAGATATCTACGGAAGAATCGCAATGATTGAACTTTATTGGCAATCTGATATTGAGGATTTTTTAAATAAAAATAAAATTCCTTATTTTGGGACACCTAAAACCTTAACAGAATGTATGAGAGTTTTAGAAGGCTGGGATTTAAGATTAACCCCAAGATTATATTCCTATGTAAGTTTTGCTAACACCATTAGAGAATGGTGTAAGCATAATTTTGTTGGGTATAAAGATGATCTCTGGTCTAAATCAAGAGAAGAAAATGATGTTATTCTTTGTAAAAGTGGGACAACGAATGTTCGTGAAGGTATTAAACAATACTGGAAAAATGTTCTTATTCTTAAAAACCCTAAAATAAATCCTGGCGATGTGGAAATTGATGTTTTGAGCTATAATTTTTATGAAAAACGTCAGCCATCAATAATTTTAATTGGTGAAGATATTTTTTCTAATACTCAAACACAAGAAAAGATTACTTTTCGTAGGTTTTCGACTTCAGATGAAGTTAAGAGTTTTTATCGCTCATATGAAAAAAGTGATAAACCACTTTTAAATGCAAGACTGGCAAGAAAACGTTTCCCAAATTCTAAAATAATTCTACTAAAAACAGAACAAGGGTTACCTAATTTTTCTTTATGCAAGATAGATGAAATCAAACAAGGTATAAGCCTTGAAGTTGGTCAAATCGCTGAAATTTTGTCAAACAAATCTTATTTTAAAACTTAAAACTTATGTAAAATGGAATCAGTTAAAAAAATACTTTTTGATTTTTTGAATCTTGTAAATGAGCATAAGAATAGTGTTTCAGATAAAATCCATCTAATAATTCCACAAAAAAGTATTGATACTTTGTATAGGGTATCAGACTTGATGTTAAATAATCCAAATGATATTTATTTTGAAAGATTATCTAGTTACAGCCAAGATGTTTTTAAAATTTCAATAAAAAAAGAGAACTTAGTTTTAAAAATTAACAAAAAAAGCTCTTCTCATTTATTAGAAAAAGAACTAGGCATACTTTCTTTACTTGAAGTCTCTCCTCAGAATATTTTTTTTGTTCCTACTACACTTGGTTATTATTCGTGTGAGTATGCTGAAATAATTCTTAGTACTTGGGTTCAAGATTCCCAAATTCTTTCACAAATCGAGATTAATAAAGATCTTTTAGATAAATTAGCTTTATCTACTCTACATATACAAAGAAGCTTGAATATATATACACATAGCGGGACACATGTAAATAGAGCAATTGAAGCATCTACGAAGATTCTTAAATTCTCCAATAATTTCATAGGAGAAGGTCTTGATTTAAAATCAGAAATTCTAAAATCAGGTATAATTATTCCGGGTATTAAGAGAGCTGGTTCTTTTAGTGACAGGAGTGTTGAAAATTGGTTGTATACTACCAATAATTCATTATATGCACTTGATTTTGGTCTTACGACTAATGGTCATCCAGTTGAAGATTGGATAACTCTTATTGATTCTATGGGATTTAAAACCCAATTTAATTTTTCGCGCGAATTTTTATTGGATACATTTTGTTCAAAAATTGATGAATTTAAATTATCTTATGATCATTGCGAACTTGTTTCTATCTATAGAAATGTAATGCAAGCATGTCTTTTTTATCCATTAAATAAAGAAAAAAGTTTGCATCATTTTCAAAAAGGAATAGATTCAGCAAATAGGTTATCACTTGATTCTATTGTTGAAAAAATCCTATTATTAATAAATAAAAGCCTTGTTTAAACAAGGCTATTTTTTTGTATTTTTATTTATTTTATTATTTCTAAAAGTTTATCTATGCCCATTTCCCAACAAAAACAATTTTCTGTGATAATTGAATTGTATCCTTGTTTATAAACTATTTGTTTCCAGGATGGTTTATAAATTCCAGAAATTTCATGATTATCATCAATTAAATAATCACCCCTTATAAGAGTCTTATCTTTGACTATTACCATGCTTTTAGCAAGAGCTTCGCCGAGATTTTCGAGAACCCAATCCCATTTTGCTGAATGGCAACCCGGTGTTTGTATTGGTGATGTGCAAATTATAACTTCATGATTTTTAGCTAAATATTTAACGCACTCAATAGCATTTTCTATAGCTATCATATTTTTAAAAAAACTTGGTTCATTAATTATTTTTTTTATGTCATCTTTATATTTTTCAGGATATTCATCTGTTATTTTAAAATGTTTGCGGTCTTGAATCTTGATAGTTTTTCTTTTTGGATATTTTTTTTCCCAAATACTCATAAATGTAGAGTGTAAATCTGTAATTGTCATATCAAGATCAATTAGGATATTTTTTTTCATAATATTTTTTTAAAACTATTTTGACACCATATTAACATTATGTTTTAAAAAATACAATTTATGGGTTATTTAAGTATTTCTAGCTTTATTTCTTTGATTCTTTGTTTTAGTAATTTTACAATAATTGTTTTAGGTATTTTATTATTCCACGGTATGCGTACGCAACCTTTAGAAGTTGAAAAGTCTTTTAAGTCATCCTTTAAAGCCTTTACAGGTCCGCTAGTGGGGTATAAACCCAAATGACCCTTCATTGCTGCAAAATAAAACAATGGTTTGTCTTTATACTTATATGCCGGCATACCATAAGAAATCATCTCTTGTGCTTGGGGGATAGTATTTATTACAATCTCCCGCACAGCTAATAAGATAGCCCGGTATTCTTTAGGGGATTTATTTATGTATTCGTTTACATTTTTGTAATCCTGCATAAATTAATTATATATTATTCTAGATGAATATAAAAATAGGGTATTAGTTATAATTATAGGTAATTTAATCAGTAGCTTTTACCATGTATTTATGGTATTTTTAGCAAAAGTACCAGTAGTTATTTCTTGCGTTGTATTCCGATGATAGGCGGATGCGCATGACAGTGCTAGAACTGAAACATCTAAGTAAAGCACATTTTATGTACCATAATGGATAAATCGCCACAATGCGTGCTGGATTACCTGCATTAAAGGGTCTGAAAAGATGGCCTTGGTAAAAAAGCCTTTATGGGTAATAACTACATTTTAATAAAATACTTTTAACCTCGGGTGAATTTTGCCTGAGGTTTTTTAATGTTTAACCTCATCAGATTCAGATATTTATATACCTTACTACACAAGTATTTCTTAGTTATTTTAATTCTATCATTTTGACCCTCCTCGGAATAACTAGTCTCGCTCCTCTCCTATATCCAAACTGTACATTTTAAAATCTTGAGATAAATTTCCTTTGTTACCTAAATCTTTTCTTATTGCCTGAATCATATTTTTTAGTTTTTCAACTTGTCCGTCTGAGTTTGTTGATGAAACACCGCCGGTCTTTATAAAGTCTTCAATTTCCTTCTGAGTATCTTTATTAGCAAAGAGTATAATCTCATCGTAATATTTCTTAAGAAATGCTTTTTTAACCTTTCGTCTTTCTTCTTTTGACAAATTTGGGTCATCTAAAAAAGCACGGGTATTATCCAATAGTTCTGAATATGATTTCATTTTAAACTGTCTTTTTTCTTCATCTTTAGTAAGAAGATAGTTAAAAATACTTACAACTGCACCCGATGTTATTGCGATGACTATACTTTGTAGAATATCCATAATTTATATACTTCGGAGTCTGAACCTATCTCAAACTGGCTGGCGTACTTGAGCTAGAACCATAGTCGGTCAAGCCCAGTAAGGTTATCATTAACACTTTTATCTTAACATTTCGATGGTCTTTGAGCACCTATAAAGTTACCTGATTACCATCTTTATCTAATACTACTCCCTTTGGAAGTTTATATAGATCTGGGTTCTGTTTTTTATCTTCATCTAGTAACCATTGAAAGACAGCGACAACTCTATCTGTTTCTTCTTTAGTCCAGTTCTTAGGGTTTTTCTTGTCTTCTTGATTCATAAAAAGTGACAAAAGTGACAGTACTCTTAAAGATTAAAATTACTTAGAATGGGACACGCTTGTGACACGTCTTGCAATATAATTGTTTGACACTTCGCACGAGTTATACCTACAAGTAACAATTTTCTACTTTTTATTAATGGATCTACATCACCCCTAGCAACAAAGGGACAAGAGTGAAGGTTGTCAAAAAGTATTACACCATCGAATTCTTTTCCTTTTGCTTTGTGTATAGTCATAACATTAATACCTCCTTGATTTTTATTTTCAGAAACAATCTGAGTTTCAATGATTGCCATATCAAGTATGTTTCTGGCATTTTTATATGATCTTTTTTCTTCCCATTGACGACTAAGACCTTTTGAGATTAAGCGACCTCTATTAAATGCCATTAAATACTCTGCACTTTTCCCAATACCTACTACTCCTGCATTTGTGGAAGCTAGTAATAAATTTTTTATCATCAGCCAATCTTTCTCTGGATCGCCAGTAAAAGATGTTGTAGTAATAGTTTCCATAATTCTTTTTATCTCAGACACAACAGTACCTCTTGTTGGTAAAGTTCCTCTCCTTAAATCAGAAGCCCAGCGAGAATACTTTTCCCATTCCGATCTTTGTCCTTTTGATCTGTATAAATTACAAATAAGATCTAATACTTCAGCGATATCTAATAAAATATTTTCTTCCTGTTTTGGTTCTAGTAAACATGCAATAACCCTACTTGATAAGTAGGTAGCAGTTTCATCAAATTGAACTCTATGCGGAATTTCCAATCTACCATTCGACTCTCTCAGTGCATTAGATATTATCTTAACTCCGTGACCCCAACTCGCTAGTATCGCAATACTTTCAGGTTCTCTTCCTAATGCCGTTCGTATGCTTTGATACAAAATACCAACACTTTGCCTTATACGTAAATCTCTTTGAGATCCTCTTGGTTGATATTTAAGCATAGAAACACCACTATATCCTGTTGTTCGAGGAGTATTATTTAATAAATCCCTAGCAAAGATAGCTATCTCGGTCCCACCACTTCTGTGGTTAGTATTTCCCAATGCAACTTGTGTAGGATTTAGTTCTCGAATAATATCATTTATTCTTTCAGGGGTAACGTCTTCACGGTAGTCATGAATCTGCTGATCTAAATCAGCTAATAAAATCACCTGTGATTCACCTGAAAAAACTCTTATATATTCCCATTGTTGAGCATCGGTATCTTGCGCTTCATCAATAATAATGAGTGGAAATTTCCGTGTATACAAGTCTCTAATTGTCTTACTACCCCTTAGTATACTAAGTGCTGTTTCAGCAAATAAATCAAAGCAAATCTTTCCATCTGTCATTAAAACATCTCTACGTTCCTGAAGCCATGTATCGTCATCCTTATTTCTACCTTGTCGTGCAGAATCCTCATCATGAGGTGAAAAAATAGTAAGCTTTTTAGGTATACCTAATAAGTAACCATGAGTTTTTATAATTTCCCAAAAGAAAGAGTGAAATGTCTGTATTGATAAAAAGTCTTGGAAATCATCTCTACTTACAACCAAGTCAGCCGACTGACTGATTCTAGAAACAGCTGCACGAGAAAAGCTTAAAAATAGAACTTGTTGTCCAGACTGCAAATTATTCTCATCAATATACTTGAGAGCCTTTTGAAGTGCTATTGTTGTTTTTCCGCTTCCAGGTCCACCTGTTACTAAGAGATGTCCTGTGGCATTTAAAACGATCTCATGTTCCTCACTAATTACTATTGCCATAGTTAGAAATCTTCTTCCGCTGTAACAGCATTAACTACAGGAGCTTCACCTTGATCTGGAGTTAAGTTTTCAATATCAATCGGATCAACTGGAGCTGGTGCAGGATATTGTGAATAAATTGACTCCAAGAATTCTCTTATTGTCTGTGGTAATTGAGCAGTAGTACATAGTTTTATTACTTCAGCACATCTGCCATCACCTTTCTTATAAAAGAGTGCTTGCTTAGTAAAATTCTTTACCTCAGCATCTGAAGGTTTAATCGCTGGTAATACAAGAACACTAGTAGGCAACAAGCCATCGGCTACTAAACTCTGTAAATAGTTCCATTGAATATCTATGGGTAATTCATCAGCTAATAATTTTTCAATATCCGAGTAAGCTGTCTGTTTGTTTATATCAAAATTACTAGCAATGGCAGAAACTTCTGCAGGAGTTCGAATGCCATTATCATAAAATGCAAAAGTCTTTAGTCCTAAAGATTTAAAGAATGCTCCATATTCAGATAGGTTACCATCACCATCAGCATCAAAAAAAGTGATACCCGATAAATCAAATGGATAGTTATCAGGGTTCTCAGTTTCCATTACATCAACAGCCGCACGAAGAACTTGAAATTCCACTAATCCTTCTCCCACTAAAACAGCTTGCCCTAGAATCGCTTCAGCAATAGACGGTCTTAACTTCCTATAAAATAGTTTTGGTTTTAATCCTGCAGACAAAGTGACAGATGTACTGGTGACGTTTGCTTGATCGTCTCGCTTCAGTATCTTTATTTGCTCTGGAGAAAACTTTTCAATTACATAAGGAGAATGGGATGTTATGAATGATTGTGAAGTATTCTTGAGTAGATAATCTACAATTCTTCGTTGTGTATGTGGAGATACTGCAATCTCAGGCTCTTCCATTGCGAATATGACGTTTTCCTTTTTAAGATCAGCAATAGCAGATAGGAGTGCAAATACCAAAGTGTTTAAGGTTCCTGTGCCTAGCTCTTGAAAAGGCACCGGAGCCTGATCTCGACTTGTCGACATAAAGAAAGAGACTGTCTTTCGCAAATGTTCTCGAGTAAGTTGTGATACAAAAAGGCGTGTTGGTTTATCAGCTGAATCAAGAGGAACATATTGTTTTATTCTTGCTTCGATATTATCAAGTATTGGACGTAATGCTCCAATTGAATCATCGAGAGGAGGATCTAATTCCATTAATTTATTTCGAGTATCTTCCCATAACTGGGGACGAACTTGTCCTAATCGAAGTAGAATATCTAAAAGAGAACCACGCTCAAGACTTAAGGCACGGCTACCTGTTCTAATTGCTCTCAAATAAAGAAACCCAATCTCTCTTTTTACTGAACGATAAACTTCAGTCAAATCACCCTCGTCCTCTTCCCCTGGGCTCCGAGAATAGAAAGTTTTTGCCCAAAATTCATCTTCTTCTGAGTCATACTGTCCTTTTAACTGTAACCGTAAGCATGGCTCCACATCTGCAGTGTCGACAGTATCTATTTCACCTAGTTCAAGCACACGTTTTTCTCCCTTGTGCCAAAATTCCAAATGTCCACCAAAAGTATTCTTTGCTTTTTCAGACAAATCAATAAGCACTGCTTCAATAAAAATTTGAATAGGTTCACCTTCTTCATTTATATATTTTCCATTATAAAAATCGTACTCATCTATTGGTGATGTTCTGCTGAGTCTTTCTGGTCCAAGTAATAAATCGAGGGCTTCACAAACAGTTGATTTACCGACATTGTTTTTACCCACCAACAAAGTATGCTCTTCTAAAAAGAGTTCCGCGGATTTAATACATCTGAAATTGTTTATTTTGAGAAATGAAACTTTCATATTTTATTAATTGCCATTTTACGCACTCAATCTTACTAATCATATCATTTTTTACTTGATTTTTCTATCTTTCATTGTCTTTTGTTTTGTTGCGTATTAAGTACATCGGATGATATCCCTGTCAGGTATTCTTTCGTCTTAATCAACTTACTCTCAAACAATCCAATCTAAAAAATCCTTTAAGTTTGGGATTTTTTAGATTTAACTACTCTATATAGTTTTGCATACAAAAAGTTAAATCACTTAAGTTGATAAAATTTTTGTAAGGTCAATTACAAAAAATATTTTTCTGCAGAAAAAAATAATGATTTGCGACCACATTTTATAAATAACTTTTTAAAGAAAAATATGGAGAAACTAGAATGGAAAACAATCACAAAAACGGTAAACGAACTAATACCCCAAAAGATTAATCCGAGGACAATATCAGATAAGCAACTATCTGACCTAAAGAGAAGTCTTGAGAAGTACAACTTAGTAGAAATACCTGCTGTCGATTTAGACGGCACAATACTCGCGGGACACCAAAGAATTAAAGTATTAAAGATACTCGGTCGTGGTGATGAATTAATAGACTGCCGAGTGCCAAATAGAAAGCTCACAGAGAAAGAATCTAAAGAATATCTTATAGCTTCGAACAAACTCGGTGGAGATTTTGATTATGATTTATTGAAATCATTTGATTTTGAAACTCTTGAGTTTGCAGGGTTTAGTAAAATTGAATTAGGTGAACTTTGGGATAAAGAAAAAGAAATTACTGATGATGAGTTTGATGTTGAGGATGAGCTTAAAAAAATTAAGAAACCTATTACTCAACTCGGTGATGTAATTTATTTAGGTCAAAGCAAGATTATCTGTGGAGATAGCACCAAACAAGAAACACTAGATAAACTATTCGGGAAAGAGAAAGCGAGCATGGTCTACTCGGACCCAATTTACAATATTTCGGTAGACTATTCAGGAGGCATTGGAGGGCGAGCTAACTACGGTGGTGATGTAAATGATTCTCGCACTTTTGAAGAGTATAAAAAGTTCTTAAAAGATAGTATGGAGTGTGCACTCTCTGTATCACATGATGACCTGCATATATTTTACTACTCCGACCAAATTTATATAGGAATAATTCAAGAACTATATAGATCCCTCGGTATTGAAAACAAGCGTGTCTGCTTGTGGCTAAAAAATAATCAAAATTGTGTTCCTGGGGTATTTTGTAACAAAGTATATGAACCAGCAACTTATGGCGTACGAGGAAAACCTTACTTAACAGAATCGATTACTACCCTCAATGAGGTTATGAATAAAGAGTTCGGTACTGGTAATGAACTCATGTCTCAAGTAGATAATTTTATAGAGATATGGACAGCCAAACGCCTTTCTGCAAAAGATTACGAACACGCGACTAGTAAACCGAGCACCTTACATGAGAAAGCTATTAAACGCTGTACAAAGCCCAATGACATCATTTTAGATAGCTTTCTAGGTTCTGGTAGTACTCTGATCGCAGGAGAAGCTCTTGGTCGAAGAGTATACGGCTGTGAACTCGAACCACAATTTTGTGACCTAATTGTACGTCGTTGGGAAAAACTAACAGGTCAAAAAGCGGTATATGAAAAAGACAAAGAAACTGCTTAATAAATTAGCAGAAGAAGTTGAAAAGACACCTGTCATTCAGATTGCTTGCGACAAATTTGGAATATCCCGAAATACTTTTTATCGCTGGATGAAAGAAGAGAAGAGTTTCCTTATTCGTATCAACGAAGCTATGTCACTTGGTAATGGTCTTGTAAGTGATGTTGCAATAAGTAATGTACTTGAGGGAATTAAAAGAAAAGATGCTATGTATACCAAATATTGGTTGAGCCACAGACATCCTGACTTTAGAAGACCGTTTGTATTCAAAGTTGATTCTGATGATCTAATCAATCATTTCAGATCTACCATGGAGGGAGTCAAGAAACGTGAGATCGAAGAAGATATAAAGAGTGCTATTACAGATTCAGATCGCAAGAAACAAGAAGAAGCAGAAAAAAGTGCTTCAAAGTTTCTAGATAAATGGAGATCTGTTTTGAGTAAGCCAGACGAATATCGAGCACAACAAATATTTGAGAAGTGGAAAAAAGAGTATGAGGAAAGTGGAAAAGAGCCACCTAAAATGACTAAAAAACCCGATGGATCTGATTTACCTCCTGTGCCATTCTAGCTAATTTGAAATTACTTAATCTTTTCTCCATCAAAGATAAATTCTTTGATCTTCCAATTAGCATCAGTTTCAATTGAAGCTTGATCATCTTTACCAATGAATTCAAGTTTCATTGACCAATACGCACGAACCATAGCCCCAAATCCATTTTGACTATCTATATATGAAGATACTTCAAAAAGATTGGGGTTTTGTGGATCAACTTTTGTAGTCGGTGGATTATACTTCGCTGTTGATGGTGATGTAAGTGGAACTTTGTCGATATATGACTTTGCAAGAATTCTCGCACTTTGGAATTTTACTTCCTTGATATCTTGAACTGCTTGTTCAGCAGGAGTAAGTTCAGGTGTTGGCTCTGCAATTATCTGACTTACAAATATTGGAACTACTATCAATACGAGTAGTAATGTTCCTATTGGGTGCTGACGAAACCAATTTCTTAAATCACTTTTACAATGTGGACAGATAGTTGCTTTCGCATCTACTTCCATTCTACATTTAGGACACAATTTTTTACCAGCTTGATCGCTCATGGTATTTTTTCTTTGCGTATTAATTTATAAATCCTAGGGTAAGACGCAAAAAGCCTACCACATAGGTAGTACCTTGCGGTACTCATACCAGTTTCCCGATATGGCGATCAAGCGACCCTATATGATAGGTTCTTTACGCTTGATCGACTTTTCGCCATGCCACTGATTTCTCAAATAGTTTAGGCTACTTTTTTCTTATTCAACTGTAAACGAATAATAACATTTTCGACCCTATTATTCAACGACCATTCTATCGCAGAAGCTTAAAATCACAGAGGAAGTTACCAACAAGTTACCAACGATGAAAGGCTTAGCAAAAGAGCTAATCTGCGTCATTAATATATATATGGAGACACAATATATTAATAACCTAGGTGTAAAGACAGAAATATTAAGAGCAAAAGTTAGATATGTTTTATACGCTCGTAAGTCTACTGAATCTGACGAGAAACAAGCTCTATCAATTGAATCTCAAGTAAAAGAAATGTTAACTATCGCAGATCGTGATGGTTTAGAAATTGTAGACATACGAAGAGAATCTCATAGTGCTAAAGAGTCAGGACAGCGACCTGTTTTTAAAGAAGTTTTAGAAGATGTAAGACGAGGTAGATATAGTGGAATACTAACTTGGGCACCAGACAGATTAAGTAGAAACGCAGGAGACCTTGGGTCAGTTGTTGATCTCATGGATGAAAATAAGTTGATAGAGATTAGAACATATGGACAACACTTCAAGAATTCACCGAATGAAAAGTTCTTACTTATGATTTTATGTTCTCAAGCAAAACTTGAGAATGATAATAAAAGTATCAATGTTAAACGAGGACTTAGAACAAGATGTGAAATGGGACTTCGCCCAGGTCCTGCTCTCTTTGGGTATCTCAACGAAAAACATGCGGATAAGAAATGTCAGGTAGTTATAGATCCAGAACGAGCACCGATAGTAAAACAGATGTTTGAAAAAGTAGCTTATGAAAAATGGAGTGGCAGAAAGTTATTTCATTGGCTTAAATTTGAACTCAATATGAAAACAAGAAATGGAAATAAAGGTTTAACTCTTGGAAACATCTACCTCTTATTACAAAGCCCTTTTTATTATGGTGTGTTCGAATACCCAAGCAAAAGTGGAAACTTCTATACAGGAAAACACGAGCCAATTATTACAAAAGAATTATTTGATCAAGTTCAATCACAAATTAAAAGCCAAGTGTTAAGAACCCAAGAACCGAAAGAATTTGCTTTCACTCGAATGATGACTTGTGGACTGTGTGGCTCTGGTATATGTGCGGATGAAAAATTTAAGAAACTAAAAGATGGATCAGTTAATCGTCACATCTATTACGGATGTACTAAAGCCAAGGACAAAGATTGCAAGTGTGGGTATATTAATGAGATTGAACTAATAGAACAGTTTGAGAAACTTCTCAACCAGATCAGTATTAATGAGATAGGAATGAAAGATAAGATTAAGGAAGAAGTTCAGAGAATAAAGAGGTTTCAACAGTCTGTATTAGGCCTAAAACAACAAATACAGATTAATGAGGTAGATGTTCGTAATTACGCTAAGTTTATATTAAAAGACGGATCAATAGATGAAAAGCGAGAGTTACTGAGTTGTTTTAAGAGTAAGATTTATCTAGAACAAAAGAAAATAACTATTACGAGATAGATATGGATAAAAACTAGTATTATTCACTTTATGACCCAAAAGTCATAAAGTTTGCACTTTCGTATTTTCGTACTGCTTTCTTGAAAAACCACAAAGAAAGCATAAACCAGAAAATTGATAATACTAAAAGTAGAAACATCTTTGGAAATGACGTTTGAGTTATTGCTTCAACAGGTAGAGTTCCGATAAGCAGTGATGGTACAAGAAATGTAAACACAAATCTTGTTGTACCTTGAAACGCGCCACCGTGAAATAGTGATGGTGTGAAAAATAGTTCAAACACACTTCGTGTGACTGCTTCTGGGTCAGTAAAAAAGAAATTTATTGACTGTATCGCGATAGTCACACCAGTAAATGTAATCAAGGCTATTATAATTAGAAGAAAAGTCATACCTATTTGAGATAGTGTTGCAGAGATCATAAAAAGATATATCACTATACAAATAATTCCAAAGAAGACATCACCAACCGCCGAAGCACCGAAAGATGATGTCGCAATACGAGTAAGTAGACTTTTAGGAGAAATCAAAAACTGATCAAATCTACCTCCTGAAATGAGTTGAGGCATTTCTCGAAGCCCTGAACCGATGGAGTACACAATACCGAACACTAGAGATACAAAACCTTGTAGACCAAATATGTCGGCTTGGCTCCAACCACCAATACTACCAACTGTCTGAATTAGAAAAACCCATAATATAACAAAGGATATATTATTAATCATCATTCCAAAGACATTCATCCAAAAACTTGTGCGAAGTTCTGCACTACTTTGGATATTCTTTTTTATTGCGTAGATAGCAAAATTGATTTCTTTTTTCATATAATTTTATCCTCCGTTTACAGAGACTTTTTTATGCGCTCGACCGAACATATATGAAACAATTATTCCAAGTATTACAATCCAAAATACTTGTATTCCGATCATTTCAGAGTATCCAGTTCTCCAAGTGTCATAAACAGTGTGTGTCACAAATTGTGATGCTCCAAATGGACTCCAGATTGCAATCTGATACATTACCTTTGGGAACAATGCTACCGGTAAATATGATCCTCCAAGGATCATCACGGCTTTATCTACGATCCAATATAGTGGCTTGATATCTTCAATCCAAAAAGCAAGAAGACCGACAACCGCATATACAAGTAATGACAAAATGATCCCCAAAATAAAAACGATTGAAAGAGTGCTTGCAAAGAACCAGCTCGACATGCTTGCAGGAATACCCACAGCAAGGACAAGAGCGATTGTCCCCAATACTACCGCAACAAAGAATGGGTATAGTCCTGCACCTAACTGCCACCACATACGATACGACAAGTAGTTGATTGGCTTTGAAAGTAGGACTTCAACAGTTCCAGATTTTATGTCTTGCATAATTGATGTTGCAAGATCGCGTAATCGTAATGTCATAAAAGCAAAATATAGAAACATACTCCATGCAGTGATCTGAAAAGTGAGCCCATTGATCAAACCACCTCGAGTGCTGAAAATGTAGTAGTAGAGTATCAATAAAACACCACATCGTGTGGCGATACCAAATGTATCAACGATCAAACGAGCAGGATATTGTATCCTGTCTTTGATCATCATTTTTACTATGCTATTTGCTAATCGAAGTTGCTTCATACATTTCTCTGATTACTGTCTCAAGATCGACATTGTAAACATCTATGTCTGAAACAGAAAAATACGGAAGTATTTTTTGAAGTGCATCAGATACACCAAGAACCCTTTGATCAACTGCAAGAGTTATTTTATTACTATCTTTTTCTATATACTTAATTCCTTGGGGAAGTTCAGGAAAGGTTTTTGGTTTTGATTCTAGTGTAATATCAAGATACTTTTCATGTACAAAAGACTTTGATAGTTCATCTGTTGGCATGTCACGGACTACTGTGCCGTGATTAATTATAATTGTGCGATCACAAAGAGATTCAATATCTCCAACATCGTGTGATGTCAAAAAGATAGTTGTCTTTTCTTCTTTGTTTATCTTGATCAAAAGTTCACGAAGTGATTTCTTTGCAACTACGTCAAGACCAATAGTGGGCTCATCAAGGAATATAATTCTTGGTTTGTGTATTAATGATACTGCAATTTCTGCACGCATTCGTTGCCCGAGTGAAAGTTTTCTTACTGGCTGATCTTTGAAGGATCCAAGATCAAACTGTTCAATGAGTTCAGCTGTGCGTGATGCAATTTCTTTTTTCGACAGATCATACATAACACCAAAAAATTCAAATGAGTCTGTGATAGGTAAGTTTGGAAATAATTGACTTCGTTGTCCAAAAACCGTACCAATCTTGTACGCCAATGCTTTACGATCAGTAGTTGGATTGAAACCAAGTACAGATATCTTACCTTTCGTTGGGAATAGAATACCAGTCAACATCTTTATTGTGGTTGACTTACCTGCACCATTCGGGCCGATAAATGCAATACGCTCGCCCTCGTTTACAGAAAAAGAAATATCATCAACAGCGTTAACTGTCTTTGTTTCAGGTGAGAGAAGATTTCGAAAAAACGAAGAACCTTGTTTCTTTACAGAAAAAGAGAAAGTTTTTGAAAGGTTCTTGACTTCAATGATTTTATTCATCATACATTTAAATTTATCACAAATATGTTCAAAATAATAGTGATTTATCTAAAAAATTAGGTAACAAAAAACACTCCTTGTGGGGAGTGTTTTTTGTTCTGAATACTGCTCTCAGCAGGTATGCAATTTACAGTATAGTTATTCATACTTAGCTCTATCTTTGAGCTAGCACGAGTTGGCTGCCTGACAGGGATTCGAACCCCAATTAACGGATTCAGAGTCCGCTGTCCTACCATTAGACGATCAGGCAAGATTATCCTGTAAGCTTATGACAGAATACCATAAATTTGCTTAAAAACAATAATTTCATGTAATCCAAACTTATTGCCTATGGTATAATCAATTTATGAAAGAACCCCAGATGAATTCTGAAAATTTTTTAAAAACAAAACTAAATGAAAAGAAAGATGATACCAATCTTGATTTTTCTAGGATCGAGAAAGATGACGCTATTGAATATTCTGTAGATAAGAAAATAGGGGATATTACATATACGATTGACTTAAAAGGTACTAAAGATAATCCTGTGTATAAGTTATCTTTTTATACAAAAGAATATGATCAAGCCATTACAAACCAAGGATTAGAGTCTTTTAATAGCGTAGTAGACACTATTAAATCATTAGTAAACCATGCTATAGAAAAAGACCATATCACTGGTATAGAATTTCATGGGGCAAATACTTCATTTTTAAAAGAGAATTTAGAAAAAATTACAGAGATTATTGATAAAGCTTATAAGACTAATCCTAAAGTTTTTGATAATTTTCATTACCAAGATGAAACACAAAAATTAGATATAGAAAACCAAAAAGTTAGCCAGCAGACTCGCGCAAAAGATTTTGACGAAAAAGGAAATATTGTATGGGTTGATTCTGCTACCCAGGAGATAAGTTTAGATAATCTAATGTCCTCAAAAGAAGAATTTGTAAAGAATTTTTATTTTCGTAAAGAATTTGCAGATAAATTATTACGCCATATTGGATATACTGAGGGTATGGAACCTTTTTTAGCTCAAAAAAATATGAATAAAAATACCGAAAAACAAAGAACTAATCTGTATCTTCGTGTTTTAAAGAATAAATTTCCAGATTTACCTGTTGTAGAAGATGAATTTGGTAGAATTACTGTATATTTAAAGAATAATGATGCTTAGTTTTTTACAAGAACACTATTCAAAGGATTCTAGTTTTAAGGCATAAAAAGTGCTATAATATCAATATGGAAGGAAATGAAGTAGAAAAATACAAAATACTAACAGTACAAGATATTCGCAATGCTTGTGAAATGCGCTATGGTAAAGACGGCGAAATGATAGAAGTTTGCCAAATGACAGACGAGCTTAAACAAGGCATTGATACATTGCAAAAATTCTCTCGCGTTGCAACTATTTACGGTTCAGCACGGTTTACTGAAGATAACCCTAACTATATTCAAGTTGAAAAACTAGCTCATGCATTAGCTAATGATTTAGGTTATGCAATTATTACTGGTGGGGGCGGGGGTATAATGGAAGCCGGTAATCGTGGGGCATATCGCGCTGGTGGGTCTTCTATTGGAGCCACAATTACACTACCAAGAGAACAAAAAACAAATAAATATGTTACCGATGTAATACCTTTTAATTATTTCTTTACACGTAAAGTAGCATTGCGTTATTCAACAGAAATAGCCATATACTGCCCAGGTGGATTTGGTACATTTGATGAATTGTTTGAAGTTCTAACACTAATGCAAACAAACAAAATGAAAAAAAACATTCAATTCATCACTGCATGAAAACAAAAATAG
>ERZ650304.603-NODE-603-length-17569-cov-7.602489_pt1 | contig 17569 bp, 26 predicted proteins | sample MGYA00376240_ERZ650304 | MGnify/ENA primary metagenome ERZ650304 (study PRJEB26733, sample SAMN07839271) | wastewater metagenome | biome: small river; feature: stream; material: water | place: USA: North Carolina | collected 2016-03-01 ...
CGTTATCAGCTTCAAAGAAGAAATATTTGTACGTTCCATCATCAGATATAGCCTGTATACCATACCTATCCGTCTGACGGAACGGCTCCTGAGAGGCCGAGCTACCTCCCCCTTCACTTGTAGACCCTCCTCCATGACTACTACTAGATGGGATGTAGTCATCAAACTGTAGTCTATTGCCCACCTTCACTACACGACGGTACGGCACAAACTCCTCTGGGGATTGCGACGGCTTGAGCTTAAGTGCTGCTACGAGGTCTTCAAGCGGCTGCTTGATTTCGCTTGGTTGGCGTACCTTCTTCTGCGAGAGTATACCCTTCACTTCAGCTATCTGTTTGGAGAATATCTCTGTATCCACAATCACATCACCAGACTTAAATGTAGGGGACAATTCTAACTCCCCAACGATAGTCTCGAGCTTGGTTGTATCTACCTCAACTTTGTGGCTCTTGAGCCCCTCTACAGCCTCTTCTAAGCGACGTAGGATAGTCTCAGACGCGTCTTGTCTAACTTTCTGTCTCTTAGCCTTGATCTTGGCTATTTTGAGCTTATTCTGGCTCATCGACGAGCTTCTCCAGTTCAGCTGCGTACTCTTTAGCCTCCGCTAGCTCTTTGTCCTTTTTCTTAGCCAAACGCTTGGCTTTCTTCTCTATCTCAGCCTTTTCAGCCTCACTAGCGACAACTGCGTCTTCACTAGCCTTAAGTTTAGCCTTGAGATCCTTAATCGTGTCCTTTGTAGCACTCTTTGAGTCCAATAGTACAGGCAATACATCACATCGGCATGATACGTGGAGCGGTGGGGCACTGATAGACTCGTAATCTAGGGTGATAGCAGTACCATCTGTTCCTTCAACGACTGCACCCTTCTTAAAGAAGAGCTTACTCTTGCCGACGATCTTACCGTTCAGTGGGGCACAGAGGGAACAAGTACGTGAGTCTTCTGCTGTAAGCCACTGCTTGCCCACTACTACCTCACTCTGCTGGTATACATCTACGCTAGCGGCGTTAGCAGCACGGAGGATCTCAGTGCGTACCATCGTGCGTACCTGGTTCTTACGGAAGGTATCAAAGGCAGAACGTATCTCGCTACTGATCTGGTCTACGCCGTTACCCTGATTGAACCCATTCACGATGATATCTATGAGCTTGTCTCGGTCAGTAGATACCATGCTCTCGGTGAACTTCTCTACGTTGGTACGGATGCGCTTCTCAGCACTCATGCTCGGCTTATAGTTTTGCTGTTCCCCTAAGAGAGCAAGAGCTTCCATGCCTCCTATGAGCAATGCCTCATCAAACAGTGGGGTGAAGAGGTCAACACCGCTCTTAACCATAGTCTCCTGGTCAAAGAGCGGATCGTTCGCAACCTTAGTCAGGCCCTTCTCCTGAATGTTCTCTAGGGCCTTAAGTACGTCGATCTCCATGTTATTGAGGAACTTAAGTAGACGGTCTTCGAAGCGTGTCTCGATCTGTTCAATCTTACCTATCTTCTCGTTGTGATACTTCCATACTTCCTTGTTAGTAAAGTGAAGGCTCTCACGTACCTCATCCGTCTTGGCGACAACTTTGAGCGGATGACTGTAGAGAGCCTTAGCAGCATCCCTACTAGCATCAGCAATCGCACCACTCACTTCCTTGATCATAGCCTTCTTAACCTCAGCCTGTTTAGCCTTTTCAATGCCTTTGTATATACCAATGCGTCGGAAGTGCTTCACATAGGATACATTCTTCACTGGCTTTGGTATCTCAGGCTTCGGTATCTGATTAGGGTCTGGCTCCTTAGCGAACTCATCCCCACCGTCTACAGGGTCAAGCCCAAACATCTCACGGGCCTCATTACGAGTTACCCACTTACCGTATCCCTTTGTAGCCAGGTCTAGGTCTTCTGCGGTGTCTTCTGGGTATGGGTCTTCAAAACCAAAGATGATTGGCTCACCTGGTGCAACGATAGGGAGAAAAGCCTCATTAAGTGCATTCACGAACCGCTTCATACGTGGCTTGATTGACTCCTTGAGCCATAGGTAGATGGATGCCTCAGCGTTAGCACGGTTCACATCATCAGTGATACCCAGTGATGCCTTTGTGTTACCAAACCCAGCCATCAGCTTGTCTCGTGTCCACTGCTGTTGCTTCAAGAACTCCATATCTCGTTGTGATGTGTTGAGTGATGCAGCTGTCAGCCCACCAGACATAATCATGGTCTTGTGTGAGTTCTGCACGCCTCTAAACCGTTTCTTCATCTCGCTCTCGATACGGGCTATCTGATCAGTGTTGAGCTTCTGGTCGGTAGAGAACACCGTATCTGGCGTAGCGTTATTCATAAAGAAGCGTCGGTTGAATTCCTCTGCATTGATGTCTGTCTGAATAGTACGGAGGAGTGTTTCGATACGGGATAGACCACGAATCGGATTCTTTGGGTTTGGGTTCCTGAATGGCACGATCTCTTCAGGACTGTAGTTGATCTTTACGTTCTTACCGTCAATCGTGTCAGTGTATTCGTACTTAGTAATGAGCGTAGCACCGTTCTTATCTACCGAAGTGTAGACCTTCACCTTATCGGATGGGATGAGGTAGATAATCGCCGCCTTAGGGTTTACGTACCAGAAACAGTCGCCAAAGATGTCCTGCATGCTTGAGGTAAGGTAGATACCATCGTCTGAGGCAGTGTAGTCATTAAACTTGTCTATAAGGTCGAGTGCAGGGTGTTCTTCGATCTCTATGAGTTCAGCACCAGCGGCAAGTGTGCGTACCTTGTACAGCTTGAGTTCGATATTCGACACAGCTAGGGCGATACGGTCGATGTTAGCGGCGACCCAGCCCTCATAGTAGTCCATGAGCTTAGAATCAACTGCTCCGATAGACGGGGTGCTAGACAAAAAGCCACCTGCACCAATAGGTGACAGGTCTGATACGGTCAGCTTCTCAGTCGCCCCAGGTAACGGGGTCGAAGAGTTCTGATTCTTTTTGAATATCTTGTCGAACATCTGTACTCGTTTCTATTATGTGTACATCAGCAAAATTGTTAGCCACTTCTAGGGCAAATGCCCACTCAGCTAGTGCCCAGCTGTCGCAATAATCATCGTGTGCGTTATCGTCGTCAGGGTGGGTAACAGTGAGGAACTGGCCTTTGTACTCTTGCTGCAAGTCGAGCATCTGTTCTCGGAACCTTGCTCCCTCTTTTGTATTAAGTTTGGGGAGGGTCGTCAATAACTCCCGCACTACCACCTTGAGATTCTTATACATGTCGCTCTTAGATGATTGAGAGAACTTGATACGGTAGAGCCCACTGTTCTCGTCAACCCACTGTGAGTCATCTGCTATGAGGTCGGGGAGGAAATCACCGATACCAGTAGAGTCTACCGCGATAGCCTGTACCTTGTAACGAGATATGAAGTCCATGATGATATCGTACTGACTCTTGTAGTTCTCTCCACGTAGCTCCAACCAGTTCACAATCTCACGCTTATTAGTGTCGGGGTTATGACGCAATACAGTGACAACAGTAGAGTCTGGATGCTTGGCTACATCTATCCCTACAAAGCACCACATCTGTTTCTCATGGTGTGTACGTCCTCGCTCGCTCTCGATCTTCGCTATGTCCTCCTGCGTGCAGAATTGCCCCGTGCCGATCAGCCAAACTAAGTAGTACGGACGGCGTACCTCATCACTATCAGCCCCAAACTTATCTATCTCCTCTTGAACTGACTGAATGTAGATAAGGTGGATAGATTCTCCTGTGCGTTCGAACAGCTCCCGTCTCTGTGCAGCGATCTTATCGAAGTCCAGCACCAAAGCATCATTCTGCTGCACCAACCTGTAGAAGTGACATATCCTCACCCCAGCCGTACCAATGTAGATACGTGGAGCATTAGTAAACTTACCCATAGGCCAGATCTGCTCTTTCACAATACGATCTACAAGGTCTTGGCTCTCTTCAAACACAATGAGGTCAAGGGTCTTACTCTCAGGCTTACTGGTAGCTGTAACAGGGAAGACGTAGCAAGAAGCCTGGAACTCGCCTATAGGCAGAACAATGGTCTTCGCATTACTCTCCTCCCGTGCTGTGGGATCATCTACAACGTAGAACTCTCCATCCTTAGCCAACGCACTCTTTAGACGGTCGAAGTCTGTCTTAGCCTGTTCTCTTTGAGGTGCGAATATCCCAATGTTAATAGAACGATTAAACATCTTCGGAAAAGCCAGCATGATAAACTCAATGACATAGACGATAGTTGTAGTCTTCCCTGACTGACGTGAGAACTCGATTGGTAGCTCTACCTGTTTCAGCTTCTTAATAGACTCTTCTGTAGCCCCCTGTGTCATACGGAGATTACTAATTAGAGCGTCAAAGATACGAGTTGCTACTTCTTCTTGATAGGGGTAGAAAACTATCTCATGCTTGGTCTTGAGATGTACCCTGAACAGGTTCATCAATTTTTCGGTCATTACCACCCTCCTCAATAAGCTTGCCATCCTGGGTTACCCCATAGGCTTCTAGGAGTCGATCCATACTATCTTCAATGATTACCTTCTTCTGTTCACCGAATGTAGCTCTGTCTGCTGTCTGCAATAGAAACTCTGGTCTAGCCTTCTTCATGTTCTTCCCAATAAACTGGGCTCGCTCTTGCTCTAACTTGTCCGAGAAATCAGGATCTTCATCACGATAAATCTTAAGCGTATCCTCGTTCAGCCCCACTGCTTTAGCTATCCACTTATAGTGATACAACTGACTAGCCAGGACTAATGCAGCCTTCTTCACTAAGTCTTTCTTGTCTACTAATTGTGGTATCTCAACTGCCATGAATAGCCTCCTCTGCATCTTTTCCTGTCAGAATAATAACTACTGTAGGAGTGTCCACTGGCTCACTGACCAACTCTCCTACTATTTCTCTCTCATGCTCTCCTATATCAAAACTCACAGTGAAACCATTATCAACCTTCGGGCCGTTGATCTTACGCTTGTCAGGATGTAGGAGTAATTTCACGGATCAATTCCTTATACTCTTCTACTGACTTACGAGCGTCATACTCTTTCTTCGCTACTGACCATCGCTGGAGAGCTTGGATATTGCGCTCTTTCGGGTCAAGCAATCGCTCTAGGTCGTCTTGGTCTATCGCTACTGGTGTGCCATACAGCTCTGATTTGATTTGCTTGTTCTCACTCTTGAACCTATCCACAGGGCGAGAGCCTTTAGGGAGCAAACAAATATCATGCTTGCGTATCTCATCTGCAAATCCCTCTTCGGTATACTTCACAAAGTGACAACGCTCTTGGAAAGCTTCATCCCTGGCCCAACGAAACACCCGAGGGTCTTCTTCCGCCAGGATAGTAAGCTCCAGTCCCATATCTGATACTACCCGTACTGCACTCTTTAAGGTGTCTGCGTTATGTGAGTAGCCAAACCATATAACCCTCTTAGCCTCCCCCACGTGCTGTCTAGGAGCTGGGATACCATCTACTATGAATCGGTCTTTAATAACTCTGACGGGCTTATCTGTGAGCTGTCTGATGAACTGTGCGAGGGCTTCTGTCGGTGTGACAATAGCATCTACTGCGTCTACCGTTTCTTTAATAAGACAGGCTTTGTTCAGCCCTCCTGTACCTAGCCAGTCGGGATCACAAATATCGAGTATCTTAGGGCAGTCCAGCATATTGTGCAGGTCAAAACGGTGGGAACGATACTCACCTTGAATATACACTTTTTGGAAGATCATGACATCAGGCTTTTGCCCGTACTTATACAGCTCTGCCTCTGGCCAGTACTTCATCAGGTTCTTAACTCTAATGCGAGTAGAGCCTATGTTCTTTTTGTTATGATATTTTTCGAACGGAAAGATAAGCACTTTCATGAGTTTTTCCCTATATCAAATATTCTATGGCAGCTTACACAAAGCCTCATCCAATCAGTTTCTTCAAGTAGATAGTTATCAGATATATTAGCCCAATGAAACTGCCTACCATTCTCTGAGGAGAAATCACAATTTTCGCATTTCTTAGGTTTTCCTTTGACCTTCGCTATCCAGTAGTGAGCTTTACCGTAGTGAGGGACTTTCTTACCAGCTATAACTGTGGGATTGCGTTTGAGAGCCCAAAAGCAGTCGTGGCACTTCTTGGCGTATATACCCTTGACGGGCTTGCTGCAGTCCTCGCACTTACCTCGATACCATTCACCATCAATCTTCACATACTTATCACCAGTGAATTGACCAATAGCATTTCTCACTTCACACCATCCCAGCACTTACGACCATCCCACTCAGGACGCTTGCCATCAGCTATTTGAGTCAAAAGACTCCACCAATCAGCTTGATACCGTTCCTTGCTAAACACCTTCTTTGCTGTCTCTCGTCCCTTCTCTCCCATAGCTACAGCCTCTCGATAGTTGTAGTTCACAAGTTGGTTGATCGTCTCTACATACGACAGTGGGTTGTCGGGTAGGATAAACCCATTCACACCATGTTCAATAAACTCATCAGCGTTATGATGACGGCTTGATAGAATCGTACAGCCGTGAAACATAGCCTCTGTTCTGGCTCGTGGCATAGGTGAGTCTCGGAATGGGAAGATAGCAATAAGAGATGATCCCATAAACTCTTTGTAATCCTGTCCGTCAGCAGGGAAGTAATTGACATTGGTGTGCATGAGATCAAGCCCCGTCTGTTCAGGGAGGTAACTCTTGATATAGGTAATAAGCTGACGGTTATAGTATTTATCTAAACCTGCGGGGGATAAGGGCAAGACCACTCTAGGTTCTTTCACCAGCGAGGGGTACTCCTCTGGATCCATGCCGTGAATGATAGGATACCCCCACCCCCATCTGTCCACACTAGCATAAGAATTGACCACCATGAAGTTATCACCGATAAGTTGCTTCATGCCATCGAGAAAAACTTCTGTTCCTTTGGAGTTGAACATCTTACCGCCGTTTATAACCAGCTTCTCGGTGTAGCGTTCGTCCCACATCGGAGTACCGTGATTAATCACGATCTTTGGAATGTCTTGAATCGTCTCGTTCAATTCTCGGTACAACCAGCCCTTACCAATGTTCGGGTCTACTGCTTGTTGATCGACGTGTAAGATCGCTACATCATATTTACCTGGCTCATAGTACGCCGCCCACTTCAGGTGTGCTGGTGGCTGGCGGTGTGCAGTACGTCCCCACCGTCTGACATTGTTATAGAGGTAGGTGAACTCTACATCGTAGTTCTCTGCGAGTTGAAGAATGTCGTAGTTATGCGAGAGGTGATTCAAATGTCCGAAGACTCTTAGCTTCTTCATAGCCCCATAGCCCATAGCATATCTTTGCTATCAATTATATCGGATCTCTTGGTGTACTTATTACTTGATTTGCCAGTAGGGGTGGCCTTAGCGGACTCGACATAAGTATGTACGATACCCTGTGCCCTAGTTCTGGCTCGAGACTCCTGAGACATAGATCCATACTTATCACATCTTTCCGAGAACATGCCAGCACGGATGATATCGTCTCGATATATACAGCTAAAGTTCTCTACAAAGTCCTTCTTACCACCCCCTTTATTACCGAAGAGCCACTGACGAGGCACGAGATTGTCTACAAACTGACTCACTGCATCCTTATCCATTACCTGACGTTGGTCACAGTAGACAATAATATCTCCTGTAGCCTTAATCGTACCTATATTCCTAGCCCTAGCGAGTCCATAGTCCCCTTGTCCCGTGTAGTGATACTGTACAGGAAACGGAACCATTGCAGAATAGTCAGCTACTTCTCTCACGAGTGGTGAGTCCCCATCATCGCAGACTACTACTTCAATATTCGGGTAGTCCTGTTCAGCTATTGCGTTAAGTGACTTACGCCCTGCGTCCCAATCTGTTATCGGCAAAACGATGCTGACAGGTGTGACGTTAGACTGAAGCCTGCGGAACAGACGAGCATACATGAGTGCCCGACGGCGAGCGGTGAAGTTCTTGGCGGTCTGCCAGCCTTTCTCTCGGAGTGATTCTAGTCGCTTCTTGTCTGCCATAACCTCGCCTATAAGTGCTGTAAGTTCGTCAACGTCTTCAGGGTTATTAGGATTGAGTACAAGGTTCTCTCCGTTGTAGAAGTCTGGTACGTGCCCTATGTTACGGGTCAGCACAGGCACTCCTACCATCATAGACTCGAGGATTGGCATAGTGCCACTCTCGAAATTGTCTACCGAGTTACAAACATGAAGCGTGGCGTTACCGTAGAGCTTCAGTAGCTCCTCGTCTGATACCTGCGGAGAGAATGTTACATTCTGTAGAGATATAATCTTAGAGAAGTACTCCTGATCTGAAATAGCACCTACTAAGATAAAATTGAGGTTGAGATTCTCGCAAGCCTTAGCAACTTCGTAGATACCTTTCTTGCTCTCGATACGGTTAGCTACCATGATAACGTTATTATTCGGCTTCCAATCCTGGTTAAACGGGAACTTCTCATGGTCTATAGCTAGTGGTACATGAACTACCTCTCGCTTGGTCTGTTCGTTCAGGTTACCTTGAATTGTCTTATTACATGTTACGAGTAGATTGTAGTCTTCCCAGTTACTCTCGGTGATAGCGTATGGATTAAAATGTGAAAGCACAGACGGAAGTTCTTTAGCTTTTGGGTACTTCTCTCGCAGCATCTCAGCTGTACGGTAGTACCCCCAGTCGCACAGGTCTGCCCGTGCCAGCTCGTCCTCAAACCTCTGAAGCTGTTTTAAGTCTGGCCTTTTCGGATGCACATCGACTACTACGTATTCAAAACCTTCAATATACTTCTCTACTCCTTTGGCAAGTCTCCAGATAGCGGAGTTCTCTTTGTCTACAACTGCCAAGATCCTAAGCATACTTCAACGCTCCTTTTGAATAGGTATCGGTGGTTTTATGACAAGGTTTGCACAATGTCCGACCATTACCTACATCGAACCTTAGATCTTCAAAAAATGCGAATGGTTTTATATGATCAGCTTCTAGGTAGACACCTCTAACACCACACATTTGGCAGGTATAGTCATCTCTCTGAAAGACTGCCGTACGCCACTCAGAATAAGCTACTGAGTTCCTGAGCTTTTTGAGATGGGGTGTCTTACCACCCTTCCAGTTAGGATGCTTATCCCCCCTAAGGCTTGGGCGGCCTTTGTTAGATTTGCTTATCTTATCTGCCCATGTTATTTTTCTACCTATCATCTTTTGTCTCTGCTTCTCTATAGATTCTAGACTCTTAACACGGCCAACTTGCGACTGGGATATTCTTTGGCGGGTTTCCGCTGACGCCTTTAGCCCCTTATTCCACGACGGCTTTCCTGCCGATGCAGCCGCCCCAGGGTTTACTGACTGCATACAAGACCTAGAACAATACTTGCTATTCTGCCAAGCAGAAAATGATAGCCGCGTTTTCTTACGGTACGTTGCACCGCAGTATAAACACGACTTGAAGGGTTGCTCTTTCATTAAGCCCATTATACAGCATAACCATTCTTGTCGAAATGCCCGAATCCGTCGTAGCCGAACTGCTCAGGGTGAATGTCAAGCAACGCGTCTTGCACTACCTTCGGATGAAACGAAAGCGACACAACCTCACTAGGTTTATTGCCCCGTCCAAGTGCCATCTTAAGCCACTCCCTATAAGCAGTCTCGTCTGTTCCAAGCGTTGTATTCCCAAAGTGACGTGTCCAGGCTCTCGCCATACGCTCAACGTCATCTCTGACCTGCTTCTCGATCTTGAAGGTCTTGTCGTAATTAAAAAATGGTATGCGTGTATCCACAGCGTCGTCAGGGGTTATATACTCTCCGTCGAGTGACGGCTGACAGAGGTCGCCGCCCGAATCAAACCGAATCCGATCTCCATACTTACCCTTATTCACAGCCAGAACCAGACGGCTTTTTAGATTATATCTATCGGGTCGAATAAATTGATACTTCAGAAACGATAGTGAATGAGCATCAGTCTGACACGCCTTGCGGATTGAATCATAATCTTGTTCATGGAAGATAAAATCTGTGTCCAGATGGAACACCCAGTCTCCTGTCGCCTCTTCGTACCCACGCTGAAAATGCTCGCCAATTAAAGTCCAGTCAAACTCTTTAGGCCATGTCTTCTCACCATCTATTACGACTACTTCATCAAACAGTTCACACGCCATTTTATAACAGAGATCAAATCTATCGCCTCGCTCTTCGGGTCGAGTCTTAGTGATAAACGCACTGATCACTTGCGAAACTCACATATCCAGCCACTAAAGTTATGATCTTCACCCTTAGCCGCTCGCAGTCCCTCGGCTGATATGGTCTGTTGCCACATGTTCGTATCAAATCTGCGTGGTGTCATGTTAGCTACGACCAGCCCTGCATGTTGAGCCAGCTTCTGAATCCCTGCTGGCATGTAGCGCAAAGCGTCATCTTCTATCGGTTGATGTAACGGGTAAATAGACGGGAAGGACACATAAATAGTGCCACCCTCTTGAGTGACATCGTGCAGTGTCTTAAAAGCTTGTACTGGATTCCAGATATACTCAAAGACCTCTAAACAAAACACGACTGCAAACTGCTCAACTGTGTCATTCTTCTGGTTCATATTGATCTCAATGTCAGGCTTTGAACTATCTTTATGCGGACTTGGCAGATCGGCAATCTTATAATCAATTACGTTCCATGATCTAACTCGTTTATTGACAGGTAACTGACTCCCACCTATATCTAGAACCGAGTCAGCTGACACATCAAGATTCGCTAGCCACTCTTCTAACGTCCTCCGATAGCTAGAGGCCACCTATAGCCTCCTTGTACTGTCGGGCCATGCGGTCGAGGGTGAAATATTCTGCTCCAAAGTTGTCCCAGAAATTTACGATCTCAGGCGTTCCACCAGTGTTTGCCATGTCTTGCACGTTTACGATCTCACAACCGCAGCACAAGGCTTCTATGACGGTCTGAGAGCATGCATCCTGAAAGTATGTGTATAGGAAGTAATCACTTTGGCGGTAGATGTCTGCCATAGCGTTCTTGTCCGATACAAGCCCCCAATACTTATACTTCTCGTCCTGATAGAAATCGAAGTTGTACTCCTCAATACCATCAAAACGACCGACTATATTAAGCAAAGTGTCGTCATTTGCTACGTTCTGATACGCCAGACGAGCAATATCCCAGTTCTTGGTAGGATCTGAACTGTACTTTGAGTAGAGGTATCTGGCGAGATCGGTCTCTTGTCTGCCTTTAGGATTGAATACCTCTTGATCTACCCCGTTCATAATAACTGTTTGCTTCATCCCCGTATCGAGGTATCTATCAAGCAAGTCCTGAGCGAACCGACTCTGATACACCACCACGTCAGCTACCCGAGCGAAGTCCTTCATACGGGTCATACCCGTGCCACGGTTGCGGGAGTTCTTAATGATGTTGTCACACCGTAAGATGATTTTCTTGCCATCTTCCTTAGCTTTGTAGACAGTCTCTCGATCTACCATGCTGGCAGAAGGAATAAGAAACACATCAGCATTCGCATAGTCCGAAGTGATTGTGTCTCCCATGACTTTCTTGAAGTTATATAGCCAACTCCAGCCGCCCCCCATTGCTTTTTCATCGTGTTCAGGAAGCGTAATTTTCACGTATGTACTCCTCTAGTTCATCCCACAAATTAAACTTATTTAACTCCCAACTGTGGCACCAAGCTTCTTTCACATCTATAGTTTTAGCGTATTCTCGCCAAGGCATATTATTGTTTGCCCCACTATTCGGGTGAATATGCAATAGTCCTTCCCCTCTTGTGAGCCTCTGCGATTCATAGAATGTCAAAGTTTGGCGTGTAAGAGCTTCATTTGTGTAGCCCCTTACTGGACAGAACTTAGTAACTTTCTTGCCTGGGAATAACCTCTCTAGCATTATCTTGCAGTCACATATCTCCCTAGAGGCGTCTGCTGAATCCATCTTGGTCAGGTGTCTATGGGTTATGGTGTGACCACCAATCTCAAAATCTTTTGCTATGTCTAGAGCTTCTTGATAAGTAAGTGGGTGATAGTCTTTATCGTATGCAAGTGATTGCCACTCTATAGGCCAGTAAAATATAGCCTCTACCCCATACTTACGACATAGATCGGCAACACGGACGTCGGAAGCACAACCGTCGTCACAGCTTAAAACAAACTTAGACACGTGCGAATTCTCCGAACGACTCTCTCGCAACCTCTGAGTACCTGGCATATGCTTCCTCTGCGGTCTTAAAAGAACCAAGGAATTTGTGTTTTCGATTTCTAGTTATGTAGGCGTGAAATACTTGTCTCTTCTTGCTAAAATAGACGCCCTTAAAGCCTGTGGTGTTATTTTTATGTTTTGGTCTGTTCAGCACGTTTTCTCTATGTGAACATAATCTGAGATTTTCTATGCGGTTGTCTAGCTTATCACCATTAATGTGGTCAACCTGGACTCCTTTAGAAGCCTTCATGATTACTCTATGCATAAAGGGATGTCCTTTACTAGTTGACCTAATGTAACCAGTTGTACTACACAGGTACCAGTTATGATCTAGTAACTTAGTTTTTCCCGACATGACCAATGTTGATATTAATAACCTGCTGCATAAGAGCCGAGAGAGCATGAGCCTCTACCTTATCGGCTGCTGCTACCAGTGCCGCAATGTCTTTATCGTAACAGTGAGACTTCCAACCACGCTTTCCTGGTACTACTCGAGTGTGCATAGGGTCAACTCGTCCATCCTCTGACCACGCCTGATGGACTTTGATATAACTCTCGCCACTCTGAGTAATAAAGTCATAGATCGAGTTTGCCCAAGTTACTTTCAAAGCTCCGTACGCGTTCTCGAGGAGCTTACAAATCTCGGCTTCTTTAGCACTAACAAGATGGATGCGGACATCAGGCGACATCTTCGACCACAGAATAGATGCACACGCCTCAGCTGTAGCGGTCTCACCACCTACTACGAGGAGTTTATGCTTCTGTGGGTCAAGTGGGTCTGGATAATCGTGAGGGTCTACGTAGTAGTTACCCATGCCAATGTATTCAACACTGACAGCGATCTTCTTGCCTGTCTTCTCTATAAGGCGATCAACTGTACCAGGCATGAGAGCAGACTTGATAAGGATGAGAGGAGCTTCAATCCAATCAATGACTTCCTCGACAATTCCCATACTCAGTGAGCCATCTTCCAGCGGGTCAGTCGGTACAGCTACTACTACCATGTCACACTCATTTATCGAATCTCTAGCGAATTTTAGTGTACAAGATATCCCCTCAGCATGGTCACCAATTGTGAACGGGATACCAGCCCTTATGAATAATTCGTTTGGCTCATCATATACGACTGCATCTGGAAATACCTTGTGATAAGCCTTACCCAAGTACCCATACCCAACAATTCCAATTTTCATGCCCGACTCCTTTTCATTAAACACCCAGGGTCGAAAAGAGCAGTAAACTCCCCTGGGCTATATCTAGTTTCAGTGGCTCTTTTCATAATGGCAATAACTGCATTATACACCATAGACCTTACTACCTTTTTCACTATTGCACGCATAGCAACACGGCCTAACATTAGATTCCTCAAGCTTTAGATCTGGTCTTCTTGATCGAGGAATGATGTGATCAAGAGTAACATCTGCTTTTAATACCCACTTACTGCATAAATAGCATTCATAATAACCTTGAAAGTTAGGTTGGTTCTCAGACAACCACTTCTTCCTGAATCTTAACCACTCGTATGACTTCTTGGTAATAGGATTTCCCATAGACTCTGCTTCCCCAATACATATTAAGGCTAGTGTAAAACTTATATAAGAGAGTGAGTGATAAGTGTGAACTATGTGGCCAGCGTACCACTCCCCGTCGCAAGAACTTATCACAGGATTCACCACATTGACCCTTTCGGGCTTGGGGTTAGCTTTGAGCTGTATAGGTGTTTTCAGTGTTTTTTATCTGGTAGGTCACTGAGACTACTATCACCCTCCGTTGATTCGTAAATAAAAAGCCCCTCCGCTTGAGGGAGAGGCACTATAGAACACGTGATAGTACGTATATTATAAGCCAGCACCCTCCAGTGCGTCAAGTGTCTATTCGGTTACTGGCCAGAAAACTATCGCGTGTCCTGGTTGAGTACATCTTACAACGCTTGCACTTACTAAGTCAACAAAAACCCACAGGCGAGTCAGGCAAGATCTTCCTGTGGGAATCTAGTAATTATACCAGACTATTGACACGCCCATTGTACTTATGCTAATATGTTCTCACTAACAAATTAAAGGAGTCAGGCACCAATGAGTAAACCAACCAAAGAACAAGTAAAGAACGGCAAGTTAATTTTCATCACATCTATCGTATGGGTTGCTATTGCAGCTGTAGCGATCGGGTTCGTGAAGTACGGTGAATACAAGTATGCAGACGGAATGGTAAAAGGCTTTCAAGAGGCCCGTGCCACCCTCGATAAGTAATAGACAAATACAAAAGAATCGGCTAATTTAGCCTCACTAAACGGAGAAAGCTTATACGTATCAAAAAACTGGCGGTTATCATCCTGGTAATCGCAATGGTCACATCGGCCGTCGCACTGGGGGTAAAGTATGAGAGGCAGTATAAAGCCAATCAAGCTACCTTTCAGAGAGAGTTAAAGATAGAACAAGATAAGCAAAAGCGTGAGTCCCAGGAGCAAGACAAGCTCCAAGAGGAAAAGATCGAACAACAGAAGAAAGACTTGGAGGGACAAATAGAAGCCCTCAAACAGCAGTCTGCGGCGAAGAAAGCACAAACCCTAGCTGCAGCTGCTAAGGCCGCTGAGAACGTAGCTGTTGCAGTTGTACCGCATGCTCAGGCCAGTGGTAACTACCAAGCTCTAGGCAAACAAATGGCTATAGATCGTGGTTGGGGAGCCTATTGGGACGAGATCAACTTTATCGTTATGAACGAGTCGGGCTGGAACCCAGCTGCACAAAACCCTCACAGTTCAGCTTGTGGTATTGCCCAAAACATCAACGGCTGTGGAGCCTACCCAGACCCTTCACCAGCAGGGCAAATCAACTGGATGTACAACTACTTCCAGACACATTGCTCGGCATACCTCGGTAAGTCGTACTGCTACAACGGGCCTCATGGGGCATACCTCTTCAAGAAGCTGGCAGGATGGTACTAAAAAGTACAAAAAAGACTTGTTTTTGCATAAAACGCACTATACAATAGAGATACCAACTAAATAGGAGTCAGGCGACAATGTTACAAGATCAATTACGAGCTATCAGACGAGATATTAAAACGTCTATGTGTGAACACGGTGAGATGGAGCATGATTTTGAGTGGGATGGTGAACCGTATCCGATCTACCTCGGCTCAACATGCTTACTATGTGGCAAGGACGACATCTATGTGAGTGATGTCGAACAATCAGAATTATGCGATCAAGCTGCTGCCGATTTCATCGGTGACAGGATTGATAGTGCACTAGATTATTACAGAGAGGGACAATATGAATAAGGAAATACAAAGTCTTAACATTTACCAGAAGCTACTAAAGATAACTGAAGAAGTTGGGAAGATAGAAAAGACAGGGAAGAACCAACAACAAGGTTACGCATTTACAGAACATTCACAGGTGGTCGCAGAAGTCAGAGTACGCTTGGCTGAATACGGTGTTATGGTAATCGCAGAAACAGTGTCCCGATCCGTAGAACAATTTGTTAGTGCAAAGGGAACTACAACTTTCCACGCTAATGTTGTGAGTAGATACACGATCGTGAACGCTGACAAACCTGAAGAGAGGATAGTATGTGAGTGGGATGCTGGAGAAGCTCTTGATACGTCGGATAAGGCTACAAGTAAAGCAACCACGGCTAGTCAGAAATACTTTCTCATGAAGCTGTTTCACATTAGCGATAAGGATGATCCCGACCTAGAATCTTACGAGGTACAGCAACATCGTGAAGAAGAACAGAGCCGACAACACACCAACCCTAGAGCGATAGACGACATAAAAGTCATGCTTGTAGATAAGGGAATCACCGAACCAGATGACCAGAAGCGACTCTTTAAGATTCTCTCTAATGGTCAGGCTCTCAACACATCAGGTATCGCTCGAATCAAGAAAGAGATAACACTGGCAATGCCAGACACTCTCCAGGAGGTACTAAACAATGAGACGACTAACTAAACGAGTAGAGAACCTACTCGCATCAAGTCAAAAGTTCAGAGACAGCGATAAAGAAGTACTGCTAGCAATCTGGCACGAAGAGGGACTGTACCTGGACGATAACCAGAGACGAGCCTTTATGAACTGCTCCACCGCTGAGTCGATCACACGGGCCCGCCGTAAGCTCGCACCAGAGTACCCAGCATCTAAACCAGTAGAGGAGGAACGTATGAAGAAGTTTAAGGATTTCCGAGGGTGGTACGCATGAGCCCACTCCTAATTGTCCAGTACGGTATCGCCCTGTTCTTTGCAGGATTGCTCATAGCTATACCGTTTGCAGTACTAGCATCTATAGGCATGACGAACTACCGAGTGAAGATGGAGATGAGAATCGAAGAATATAACCGAACGAAAGGAAATGAAAATGGATAAGGAAGTAATGCAAGAAGTAAAAATGTATCAAAGTAACGGATGGGACATTAAGGAGGACACGCCATACTACGTGCTACTAAAGCGAAATACAGGGACACCTATGGGTCATATCCTTGTACTTATCTTCACATGGTGGACGTTTGGACTCTCAAACCTTCTCTATTGGGCGATATGTAATCAAACTAAAAAGATTGTGAAGTAACATGCCAGGTACAAAAGCAGGTGGAGTAAAAACTGCCAAGACAATCAAGAAGCTATATGGGAAAGACTACTACGTAAAGATGGGAAAGCTGGGTGGACAAAAGAGTACAAAGGGAGGCTTTGCGGCTAACCGAGAACTCGCAAGAATCGCAGGACGAATCGGCGGGCTTAAATCAAGAAAGGGAAGCAATGCATAAATACGTCATCGAACTAGAGACAACGATGATGCTCGCTAAAATGCTGAGGATCATAGGACGCATCGAAAAGCTCGTACAGGACAGAGATCACAGTATCAAGCAAATCTCAATATTGGAGACCACAAATGACTGACACCATTATCGCAGTATCAGTGTTGTGCTGGAGTATCACCATTCTTCTAACACTCGTATACCGAGCAGGTAAGGAACATGGACGGCTTTCAGTAGGGCGCCAACAGATTGAGAAGAACTTGAAGTACACAGGAAGAAAACTAACGTAAACAAAATGGAGGGTGATTTTATGAAACTATGGATCGGAGCAGGACTAATACTAGTAGGAGGAATCTTCATTGCAGGACAACTTATACAAGTACAGATTGAACGAACTAAGGAAGACAATTCCACAGCTCTCTGTGTCGGTGGATACACGGGTGAAAACGAAAGCCTACGGGACTGGCGTAGACTCAGTACACTTTCCACCGAGCAAGCTTCTCGAGAGACAGGCATTCGAGAGTCGATTATCAACGATTGCCTCGACCGCTGGGATAAGTAGGGAGGACTGGGAGAATGGCAAAACGAATTGAGAAGCTAGACAATGAACGTTGGAAGGGTTGGGATTGGGCTGCTAGC
>ERZ650304.604-NODE-604-length-17470-cov-20.732529_pt1 | contig 17470 bp, 35 predicted proteins | sample MGYA00376240_ERZ650304 | MGnify/ENA primary metagenome ERZ650304 (study PRJEB26733, sample SAMN07839271) | wastewater metagenome | biome: small river; feature: stream; material: water | place: USA: North Carolina | collected 2016-03-01 ...
TTAGATAAACAAAAAAATGAAGGATTTGTTATACGTGTAACAGATTCATTTAAATATGCAGATTTTTCTAAATCACTTTGTAAGCTAGTAAGAGCTAATCATGTTACTTCTAGTGCGCATTGGAGATTTAGAAAAGTTATTCCTAATAAACTTAAAGAAAATAATTAAAATGCCAATAACTTCAGTTAAAACTTATAAATTAAGTGACTTAAACTTATCTGCAAAACTTCAAGTTCAGTCTGTTATTGCATATGAAGTTGCAACAGATGTCCTTGTAGATTTTACATATTATGATAAAGACAGTTCTCCGATTTTAGAGAATTTTCAATTTATTTATGAAAATTCTATTTATATGTTATTACAACATATTAACTACCCTAAAGAATATTTGAATAAAAAATTGTATAGTATTTATTATAAAGAAGAAGGAAGCTTATTAATACTTACATCTGATTCAAAAGAATTTGTTTTAAAAATAGAGTTAGATTAACATAATGTTTACTTTACAAGAAATTACAGATAAATTAAATTGGCTTAATACTGTTAAAGAACAAACTCAAAAAGAATTTAAAAGTTATTTAGCTGATAAAAGAATTTCTTTAGAAGATCGTTGGAAAGTGTTTCAACGACAAGGTTCTAAACATTTAGATACTACAGAATCTTTTGATTTCTTTGGAATTCATTTAGAAGATATTGCAGATTTAGATTCTAATTCTCGTAATTCATTCTTTTATTATGATGATTTATTAGATAGTATACAATACCTACTTAAATCTAAAAGTATTACCAACATAGTATTAACAACTATTCAAAAAGAATTAATTTCTAAACATATTAATCTTAATAACAAAGATTCTTTTGAATTATCAGAGTATAATGAAATTGTTACAAAAACTATTAATTCTTATAAAGAAGAAATTTTAAAAACAGGATACTATGGATTTAAATATGACTGGTAAAAATTACACTATATTTTATTACTTCACTTTATGTGGTAATCGTTTAGCAGATTATGAACATATTACTTTACAAGAAGATGAAGATTTAAAACAATTTTATAAAAATTATGACAAAGAAATATTTTATATTGCTAAAGGTCATATTACTAATTTACTAGAGGAATTATACCCAAATGACTATAGATGCAACACAGAAAACTAAAGTAGCTTCTTATTATTATCATATTGATAATGGTGGTTTATCAATTGATATTTATCGAGAAATATTTAGTGATGATCCATTAGACCCTTATGAACTTTACACTATTGAGTTTACATCGAACTACTTTGGATATCCAAGTATAAAAACAGTTATCAGTTCAATCCATAGAGACTATCTAAGCTTTTATATTAATTCTTTTAGAGATTTAGGTAATAAAGTAAATGTTTGATTTATTATTTACTTTATTAATTGTTGTGTATAATCCAGATACTGGTGATCTACAAGCATATAGACAACAAAATTTAACTAGCCAACAATGTTTTTCTTATAAAGAATCTTTAGATGAACTTTCTAAAGATGATGTGAATGTACTCAATTATTGTTTACCTCAACCTAAAGAAAAAAGTTTTTAAATATGAAATATGAAAAGGTTTGGTGTAAACCTATTGTTGAAGTAGATTTAGATTTTGACAAAGTACAGAATTTAGAAATACTTATATTATTATTAGAAGACAACGATTGTAGTTTTCAAGGTATTTATACTAATCAATGCTATGAAGTACATATTTATCAAGAAGATATTCAAACTATGATTATTTATAAAAGTAATATAGGATTAGAAAATATTTTTAATACTATATACATAAAACATTGCAAGGAAGAAGAATGAATTCAAATATAATAGTTTCTTATGCTTATAAAACAGCTATATATGACCTTTCTCATTTTACTAACTTAGATGAATTAATAGAAGTAGTGTCAAGTGAAACAGCTAAATGGGCTTATGATATTCAAATAGAAGATTTAGATTTAAAATGGGATATCCCATTTGAACATAGATACTTTCTTTATGATAACTACCATTCTTTTTCTAGTATTAAAGAATCATATTTTGAATTTCTTTCTTTATGTGAAACTTATCAAGAACCTGCTTTAGCTTATCTTGAATATATTAATCCAGAATATAAAGAATTATTAGAAAATATTAAAACTAATTATTGGCAAGGCAATTGGTACTCTAAAGAAGATTTTGCTACATTTTATGTACATACTTTATATCAAGAAACAATAGATACATTACCACCAATTTTACAACATTTGGATTATAAAGCTATAGCTAGAGATTTATTTATAGATTCTTTTGATTATGTTGATGCTACTGGTGATGTATTTAGTAAGAGATAAATAAAAATAATGGAAAAATATTTAGGTAAAGATTATAGTGATTTTTTCTTTACCAGCGATTTACATATATCACATCGAAATATTCTTAAATATGATAATAGACCTTTTAAGAATATAGAAGAACATGATCAAGCTTTAATTAATAATATTAATAATAAAGTTAATGAGAAATCATGTTTATTTATTTTAGGCGATGTTGCTATGACTTCTGATATGAGTTATTTAGGAAAACTTTTAAATCAAATTAAATGTGATATGGTACTTATTAAAGGTAATCATGACTCTCATTTAAAACAATCTTTTCTTAATCAATATTTTATTGATGATAAAGATTATTTAGAATTAAAAACTGAGTCAGCAGGAAAGTTAATTCTTTCACACTATCCACATTATTCTTGGAATGGTTCTCATAGAGGTAATATACACTTATACGGCCACATACATACTGCAATTGCTCCTTTAAATGGTAAGTCTTTTAATGTTGGTATTTGCCAGTCACAGGCTTATATGCCTTTTTCAATTCCTGAGATTTTAAAAGTAACCGATAAACAATCAAATGGAACACATCATGAATAATATGATTATTTATCACAATAATTGCTCTGATGGTTTTACCTCTGCAGCTATAGCTTACTTATATTTTAAACAAAATAATACAAATTCAACAACATTATTTGCAGGTAATTATGGAGAACCACCTCCAATTGTTGATAAACAAACAGATGTTTATTTAGTTGATTATTCTTATAATAAAGAACAAATATTAAATCTATTAGAACAAGCTAATAGTGTTACTATTATTGATCATCATATAACAGCTATTAAAGAATTAAAAGATTTAAGTCATCCTAATTTTATGAAATATTTTGATACTGCATTATCAGGAGCTGGTTTAACATGGGAATATTTTTTCCATGATAAAAATATACCTGATTTAATTAAATATGTACAAGACAGAGATTTATGGAATTGGGTTTATTCTGAATCTAAAGATTTTTTAATGGGTTTAGAACAATTTGATTTTACTGTTGAACAGTATATTCAACATTTAGAAAATTCTATAAATTTAAAAAATAATTTTACACAAACTTTAATTGAGAATGGTAAGATTATTTCAAAATATTTTGAACAAATGGTTAATCAAATTATTGATTCTAACTTATATTTTATCAATTATAAAAATTATCAAAAAGTTCCTATTTTAAATTGTAATTATAAATTTAGTAGTAATATTGGAAATATATTATCAACTAGACATAACACTTTATTTTCTATTATGTACTATATAGTTGCTGATTCAGTTTATTTAAGTTTTAGATCAGTTGATTCTGGTGTTGATGTTTCAATTATTGCTAAAGAATTAGGCGGTGGTGGTCATAGAAATGCTTCTGGTGCTAAAATCTCTTTAGAACAATTTAATAAATTATTTGTAATTCATAAGGACTAAATATATGTATATTCAAAGACGTAATTCTAAAGAGATTTTTAAAGAATCTTTAAATTTATTAGAAGGTGTAGCAACAGACTTTTCATTAAATACACTTGAAAATAATCAAGATGAAAGAATCTTTTATATTACAGAAGATATTACTATTCAAAATATTATTGAAATTATTCAACAAATTAATTCTATTAATAAATATGATGATTTACAAGAAAAATATTTTAATATTGAAGGGCATATTTATAATAGAAAACCAATTACTATTTATGTAAGTAGTTTTGGTGGTAGTGTTTATGATGGTCTATCTTTAGTTGGTATTATCCAAAGTAGTAAAACACCCATACATACTATTGCTACAGGTAAAGTTATGTTTATGGGATTTATAATTGCTTTAGTAGGTCATAAACGTTTTTGTACTAAATATACTACTTTTATGGTACATAGTGTTTCTAGCACCATTTGGGGAACTACTAAACATATGGAAGAAGATTTAGCTGAAAGTAAAAGAGTACAAAGAATTTTATATGATATTATTATTAATAAATCTAAAATTTATCAATCTACTTTAGACAATCTTACTACTAAGAAAATTGATTGGTATTTTGATGAAGAACAAGCTTTAAAAATGAATGTAGTTGATGAGATTTTATAAATTATGTTAGTTAAGTTTATAAAGCCGTTTACTACTTTAGATAAAGAATGGGCTTTATTATTAAACTTACAAGAAGATCAAACATATTTTATAGATAATGTTATTAAAATTACAGATCAAATTATTTATTATAATTTATTTCCTTCTAATAATATTAATAAAGAGTTACATTCTCAACTAAAATCTTTATTTTTTACTAAAAATTGTTTTCTATTTTTATAGAACAATTTAATTTGGATTGCAAGCATAGGTGCTAAACAATATTTTTATATTGGCTATACAGAGATGTATAAAGTTCGATTCTTAATCCAAATTCAAACTATAAACCTTATTAAGGAATTTAAAAATGAGTAATTTATTTGAATTATTAAAAAAAGATAGAATGTCTTTTAAAATTAATAAATCACAATTAGAAAGTGATTTATTAACTACTCTAGTTGGTGAAATCCAAACTAAATCGTTACAGCCTAAAACTGTTTTAAATGATGATTTAGTAACAAGCATTATTAAATCTTTTATTAAAAATATTGATCAATCATTATCTATGATAACAAATAATAATGATATTAATAAATTAACTAAAGAAAAAGAATTACTAACTAGTTATTTACCAGTAGTAAATTTAATTTCTGAAGATAAATTAAAAGAATTAATTTTAAATATAAAACAACAACACTCACCTACTAATATTGGTGTGTATATGAAACTATTAACTAGCACAGGTAATAGTTTTGATAAACAATTAGCATCAAATATTATTAAAAGTTTAATTTAAATAGGTAATTAATATGCAACAATCTTCTTTAAAAGAATCAAGAAAAAATAATAATGGTCATAATGGAAGTCATGGTAAACCAAAGTTTCAACAAGAACGTGTTGATAAAGTTAATAAAAATTTATTAACAGCTTTAAATGCTAAACAACAAAAATATATTGATTCTTTAGAAGATGGTGTTTCTGTTATCGTTGCAACAGGTTTTCCACGGATCTTCTAAAACATTTATACCAACAAAATTTGCTTGTCAAAAATTGTTACTAGATCGACTTTATAAATTAGTGTTGACTAGGCCAGCTATAAGTAATTCTAAAAGCTTAGGATATTTTGCAGGATCTTTAGAAGAAAAAATAAGTATTTGGTTAGCTCCAGTTTTATCTACAGTTAAAGAAACTTTAGGCAGAGAAGCTGCTAGTATTGCTATTAAAAATGAAGATATTACTTTTATACCATTAGAAGTTATTAAAGGTACTAGTCTATCATCTAACGACCCTAATCGTAGAATTATCTTTTTAGTAGATGAAGCTGAGGATTTAAGTAAAGAAGAAGTAATTAAAATTGTTACACGTATTGGTAAAAACTGTACATTAGTATTAGCTGGTGATATTTTACAATCTGAACTAAAAGAAAATTCAGGGTTGTTATGGTTGATTAATTTTATTAAAAATAATAATTTACCTGATTTTGTACATATTGATTTTAATGATGTTAATGATATTGTAAGATCAGATACTGTTAAACGTTTTATTACTTGTTTACAAAGAGAGAATAAAAAACAAAATGAAAGTCAGAAATCTGGCAGCAATGGCTCCCATTCTTAAAAAATCACATTATCATCAAGATTCCCCTAGTAAAAGTTTTAGATTAGAACAAATGGATTTAGAAGAACAAGGCTATCTATGTTTAAATAAATCTAATATACAAACTATCTATTTAGATATGGATGGTGTTTTAGTAGATCATAATAGATTTATTGCTGAAAAATTACTTAATATTTCTAAATCAGAATTTGAAAATATTTTAAAATCATTTAATAGCAGAAGTGATTTAAATTCTTACTTAATTCCTAAAATAATTGAAAGTGTTGATTCTTATTCTTTTAGAGATGCTTTACCTACTAATGAATTTTCTACATTCATTAGTTTAATTGATAATTGGATTGATCAAGGAATTGATGTTCAGATACTTTCTTCAAGCATGAATCCTAATGGTAAGAATGATGAAATTATTAGACAAAAACAATTATGGCTTTATCAACATAATCTTGATCATTTAAAACAAAATTTTCCACAAGGTTCTCATTTAAAAACTACTTATGCAAAAACAAATTCTTTATTAATTGATGATTCTATTACCAATATAGAAAGATGGCTAAATAAAGAATTAAAATATTATGCAATACACCATACTTCAATTTTAAATACATTACAACAATTAGATAATTATGGACTATAAATGTCAGAAAAAAATAACGAATTGCAGAGTTTATTAGATAAAGTAAACTCTGCATATAAAGATGAATATGAACATTATACAAAACAAATTGATTCGTTTTTTACTAAAGACCAATCTGAAATTATTAAAGCAATTTTACTAGCAGTATATCGTTTAACTATTCTTAATGATGATTCAAATAATAATCAAATTCATATTACAGCAGCATTGGATGCTTTTTATGAATTATTAGTTGGTGACTCAAGTAAAATTATTGATAAAGATGTATTTGATAGTTTAGCTAGTCAACGTCTTGAATTGTATTATCAAAATATCCAAGCAGCAAAAGAAGATGTACTAAATAATCTTGAGAATTCTTAATGACTATTTGTATTTATAAAGATAAAACTCTTACCTCAGATGGTCGTGCTACGACTGAAGATGGTATGATTGTATCAGATTCTTTTGATAAAATTGGTTATATTTATCAATGTTCAGACACTGGTGCTAGAAGTGTTTATGCAGATTCTTTTGAAAATTCAAAAATATTTGCAATGTATGCTTTTGCTGGCCAAGTAGATCATCTTAAAAAATTTTTAAGATGGGCTGTTACAACATTACATCCAGATGTTGATGCTGAAATTGATGAATCTTTTGATAAAGGAAATATAACAGTAGATATTGATTGTGTTGGTTTACAAGCCCTTTTAGTATTTAAAGAATATGATTTAGTTCGTAAATATGCAAGTAATTACGAAGATCATTTGTATATTGATTTTACATCAAACGATTTTGTTGCAATTGGTTCTGGTAGTAAAGCTGCAATTGTCTTAGAAAAATATAATCCTAAATTAACAGGCTTAGAAATGGTACATTATGTTAATCAAACTATGTCTAATTGTGGTGGTAATGTTAAAACATTAAATTTTGAAGTAAATAATCAAGAATTATTTATTAATAATCAACCTAATTTAACATTATGGAAAAAATTTAAAAAATGTTTTTCTACAACTTAACGTATTTTAGTAATATTTACTATTTACAAACTTATGCTATTTTTTAATGGAGTAATGTAAGTGGAGTTAACTTTAAATAATATATTAATACCAATTAGTACTGAAAGTGAAATACAATTACCATCTTTAGATAAGATGGGTTACACTATTGATTTCTATTCACCAATTGCTTTTAATTTAAAAAGAAATTCTAATGTAGTAATCCCATCTGGTTTTAAATTAAATTTACCAGATGGTTTTGTAGCTATTATGCATCCTTCTAAAAAATTAGCTTTTCAAACTAGTATGTCTTGTCCAGCTAATCTAATACCATCATCTTATAAAGATGAATTTAGTATTAGTTTGACACAAACTGGACAAGAAGACTATTTTGTACATAAAAATGACCATCTTATTCAAATGTTAATTTTACCAGCTATTAAATTAAAATGAAAAAAATATTTATATTATTACATTCAAATCAACCTACTATTCGGTAAATCAACTTTTGCTGAAACTTTATCTAAAACAATTACTAAAGAATTAGATAAAGTTGTTGTAAAAGAATCTTTTGCTGAATTTATTAAAAAACAATCTTTTTACACATTCACACCTTATTTTACTAATAAGCATACGCCATTATCAGAATATTTAATTAAAAAAGATATTGTTTTTAGTCATAATAAAACTCCAAGAGATTATTATATAATGTATAGTAATTTTATTAAAAGTATTTTTGGTCCTGATGTTTTTTGTATTAAATTAGTTGAAAGGGTCTTTTTTGAACATCCTGAAACTAGTGAAATTTTCATTATAGATGATTGGAGAATTCAAGAAGATACTGATTTTATTGAAAATAGTGCTATTATTAAAAATTCTAAATTAGATGTTAGTTTAATAAAAGTTTATTTAAGTAAGGTAGATAAAATTAATAACAATCTTTCAGCTACTTCAAACACACTTGAAGGTTTAATTGATAAAAAAAGTTGTGATATTGTATTTGAATTTAATAAAGATTGGAGTAACGCTAATGAATTGTCTTCTAAAATCCTTGAGCATTTAAAGAATATTTATGTCAATAAATAAATTAAAAAGTTTAAAAGGTGGGTTTGTAAAAATCTCTAAAAATAAAAATAAACAAGATGATTTTTACAAACCGAATAATAAAAAATTAAATAAAAATAAACGATATGTAGATAATAGCATATTTGAATATAAGGATGATGATATTGACGAAGAGTACTATGATGAATACTCTTAATTCAGTTGATTTGCAATATCAAGAATTATGTAAAGAAATTTTAAATCAAACTAATTTAAGAAATAATAGAACAAAAATAAATACTTATTCTATTTTTGGTAGAAGCTTGAGGTTTAATTTAAAAGAAGGCTTTCCTATTATTACTACAAAAAAAGTAGCTTGGAAGTCTGCATTTCATGAAACATTATGGATGTTTTGTCAAGGCAATCCAGATTGTAAATACTTAAAGGAAAATAATGTTAAAATTTGGAATGAATGGATTCAAACTAATGAAGAATATCCAAATGGAACTATTGGTAATCTTTATGGACAAGTTTTAAGACATTATAAAATAAATGATAATTCTCAAATTGATCAATTACAAAATTGTATTGATTTAATTAAAAATAATCCTAATTCTAGAAGAATTATCATGACTGCTTGGGATCCAAAAACTATTGCAGATGATTCAGCAACTTTTTTAGAAAATGTGAATAATGGTAAAGGTGTATTAGCTCCTTGTCATGGTACTTTTATACATTTCTATGTAAATGGTAATACTTTAGATATGTCAACTTATCAAAGATCTGTTGATATTTGTTTAGGACTGCCTTTTAATATTGTTGGTTATTCACTATTGTTACATATGGTAGCACATGTTTGTAATTTAGAAGTCGGTGAGTTAGTTTATTTTCTAGGTGATACTCATTTATATGAGAATCAATTAGATGCTATTAATCAACAATTAACAATACATACTTCTTATGAATTACCTAAATTAATTATAAATAAAAAAATAAATAATATAAATGATTTTACTTTTGAAGACTTTGATCTTCAAACCTATAACTCACATGGAACTATAAAAGCTCCTGTGGCAATTTAAACTTAAATATATGGATAATATATTATATGAAAAAAAATAAAATTTTATTAGTAACAGGTATTGCAGATACTTTCTTTTCTTCTACTTCAGATAGAAAATTAGAATATGGAACTGATTTAGTAGATAAGATTACTAATGTTATTAAAAAAACAGGTAATGATAAAACTTATACAGGTATTATTAATTTAATTAATCAACAAGATTCAAATAAATCTGTTGATGTAACTAAAGTTATTAAAAATAAATTAAAAATTATTCAATATAAACTTTTTAATACAAGTCTATTTGATGTATGGAATACATTTGAACTTAAAACAAAAGAATCAGATTTATTAGGTTTTAACGCTAAAGCGTTTGATTGGATTTTTCCACCTAGTAAAACAGAAATTCATATTTGTGGTGTAGATATTAATGGATTTTATAAAGAAATTATTGAAGAACTGTTAAGCAAAGGTTATGTAGTTTACTTATATAGTGACCTTATTAAACGTTTTAAAAATACTGAAAGCCAGATTAGATCTATAAACAATAAAAATTTTGAATATTGTTCTTATAAATCTATTAAAACATGATTTCTGCAATTTTAGCTGTTGATGAAAACCTAGCTATAGGTTATCAAAATAAAATTTTATTTAAAAATAAAGTTGATATGTCTTTTTTTAAAAAAGTTTCAACTACTATTTTTAATTGTGTAGTTGGTCGGATTACTTATGAAAGTTTATCCCCACACTATTTACCTAACCGTAATTTAATTAAAATTACGACTGGTGTTAATATTGAAGATATTAAAAGCCAGTATAATGATTTATTAGTAATTGGTGGTAGTCAAATTTATGAATTATTTAAAGATTCTGTTGATGTTTGGTATGTTACTTATTTTAAAAGTAAAGCTGAACTAGCAGACACTTACTTAAGTAATACATTACATGAACATATTCTTAGTTATAAAAATCAAGAAATACTTCATGAAGATACCACTTTAAAGATTGTAAAATATAGCAATAAAATTTAGATATACAAAAGGATATATAATATGAACACATTAACAAAAAATAAAACTCCTATCACTCTTGGTACTATTGTTACTTTATGGCACGATACTCGTGGTCATAATTATGTAGCAGTTGGTTTAGATAAAAAGAATAAAGTAGTTCACTTTATTCGACACAATTCTATTAACCGTGATGGTACTATCCATGCAGCTACTGCTGATTCTTACTATTCACATAAAGAACGTTCTTACAATCAATTTAATATTGTAGGTAAAGTAAGTACAGTTATTGGCACTTGTGCTCGTGTAGATGCAGATACATTAGATAAGCATTTTGCAGGTCAAGGTATCAGTGCAACTGATTTAAAAAATACACAATTATATACAACTGCATTAGTAGATCGTCGTAATTCTACTGTGTACTAAGAGTAAAAAAATATGTCACTACAACAACCTACATATTATGGAGATGATGGGGCTTTAAGATTTATTCTTCAACTTGGTGAAGATTATAAGCCTCGGATGTGTATTTGTTGAAGGTGCTCCCTTTTTGTTGAAAGAGGGACACGTCAACAAATACAATTGGGAAAATAAAAAGATAAGTTTTCAATTAAATACCAATGACATTGATTATGTATTACATAACATTGTTAGAGGTGGTAAATTAGTAAGACAAAGTAAATTATTTATTTTTGAAAAAGTAGATAATAAATTAAAATTTACATTACAAGATATTTCAAAAAATGTATTAGTTAATATTACATTAGATGAATATCAAATTATTGGTTTAGTTATTTTATTATCTACAGCAAAACATAAAATTTATGGGTGGTAAATGATTAACACATTAATTATTTATGAAGATAGTAAAGAAAGTACAGAAAGCTTATCAAATCTTTCTAAGATATTTTTACTAGCTGAATATCCAAATGATTCTTTAACTTACCTACCATTAAAAGATATTACTTCAGAAATTCTTAAAGAATATAGTAGTATCTTTTGTATTAATGATACTTATCACAATGTGTCTAATATTATTGCAAATATTTATGATTTAAATTTATATGAATTTTCTTTAAAAGAATATTTTGATATTAAATTAAATTTACAATTATTTGGAATATCCTTAACTATAGAAGAAATGACTTCAAATCAAACTCATAAGAGATATGTTTGGAAAACTATTCAAAAATTTGTAAAAAATACTTTATCTTTAAAAAATAAAAATATTACAAAGTCTCAAATAGTTGAAGTAGAAAAAGAAGTACAAGTTAACACTGAACAACTCGTTTCTCAAGAGTTAACTATTACTGTTCCGTCATTACCTATAGAATCTAAAATCATTACTGCCCAAGAAATTGATTTATTAATACAATCTTTTAATAATATTACTAAAGTATTATCTGATTTAAAAAATAAATTACCAATTTCTTGAGCAGGGTTTTATGACATATACAAATAAATTTATTCAAACTTTAATAACAACAGCAATGCGATTTTATGCAAAAAAATCTGTTTATTATATTGATAATACTGTAAAAAAATATTCTAATTTTCGAGAATATTTAGTAAAGTGTGACAAATGTAATATTAACAATCCTTTTTTTAATAATATTAATTACCATTATAATTGTTTAAATTGTCGGTTATCAATTAGATAAAGATTCTATTAATATAATTTTAACCAGAATTGATAATTTAGAAAAATACACTAAAGGTGTTTATAATGAAAGACAATAAAATATTGGTTTTAGGTATTGATTCGTCTAAACGAAAAACAGGTGTTTGCATAATTGCATATTCAAAAGTAGATGGTAAAGATGTTTATGAAATAGTTGAAAAAGCTTTAATTAAAGTACCAGCTATCCCTAACGAACCAATCTTTTATAGTGAATATAAATCTTATTTACTTTTACAAGAATTTCTTAAAAAGTATGTAAATGATTTAGATTATTCTGCTTTAGAAGGTTTTGCTTTTGGTGGACAAGGTTTAACTAAACTTGCATCAACTGCTGCAGTATATCAACTTTATTTATGTCAAATTAATAAAGTTATTACGCATATTGCACCAACAAGAGTTAAATTAATTGTTGGAGGTAGTGGCAAGGCTACTAAAGAAGAAGTTCGAAAACGGATTAGATCAATTTATACCAAATGCTTCTTCACTTAAATGGCCTAGCTATGATGTAAGTGATGCTGCAGCTATTGCAGTAGCAAGCATCTATGTAAATATAAATCCAGATAAATTTCCACCTACTAAGAAAAAAGTTATTAAAAGAAAACTTAAAAAAGAAAGTGATGAATAAAGATAAAATAATTCAAATTGTTCAAGAAATATCTACTAACATTGATTATGACTCTTTATCAGATAAAGAGAAATTAACAGTTTTAGTTAATTTAATATTATTAACATTAAAGAATAATCTTCCACAAGATTTAATTAGATATTCAGATTCTTTACTAAGTAATGGTAAAGAATTAGGACTTCAATTATTAACTTATAAAAATAACCCTGCTCTTCAAATTGCTTTAAAAGCACATTTGATTTTAGATATTTCTCAAAAATTATGACAGAAAACAATCTATTAATAGATGAAGAAGTTGATCTTTTAGATTTTGATGAATCTGAGGATTGGACAAATTTAAGTATTGATTCTATTACTTATAAAACAAAAACATTAGATGAATGGTCTCAAGAATTATCATTACCAGACTTAGATCTACATTTATTAGATAATGTAGAAAAATATAATAATTCAGCTATTAAAATTACAGAAAAAGTTGGAAGACATCTTTCATTAACTAAAGCTTCTTATTACTTAGCTAAAGCAGCTTTTTCTCATAAGATACATACTGAAAAAATGAATATTAGTAAGTCTATTGAAGGTACTAATAAAAAATTACCTAGCCAAGATAATTTAGAAAGATTAGCTTTAGACAAATCTACTAAAGAATGGCGATTAATGATTAAAAGTGAATTAATTTATGAATTTTGGTTAACACATAGTTATAAAATAAATCAAATTAATGCAAGACTAACTTCATTAAATGTTTTAAAAAATATAGAATCTAAAAATTTAATTAATTAAAGGTAAATATGAATAACATAAGTATTTCAGATAGAAAACGAATTGCTACAAGCTTAAAACAACAAATTAGAAAAAAACATGGTGAGTTATTTGTTGATCCAAATAACATCCCTAAAATTAATTCTATTTCTACTGGTAGTTTAAAGTTAGATGCTTTAATCCGGATGTAATGGATTACCAAGAGGTAGATTAGTAGAATTATTTGGACCTAGTGGTTCTGGCAAATCAACTTTTGCTACTTTATCTGCCGTATCTTCACAACAAGCCTATCCTGATGAATTAGTATTGTATGTGGATTGTGAGCAAGCTTTTGATTTAGAGTATGCTCAAAAATTAGGTTTAAATATTTCAGAAGATAAATTCATTTTAGTACAACCAGATTCAGGAGTACAAGCTTTAGATATTATGGAAAAATTCTGTGAAGCAGGTATTTGTTCTATTATTATCTTAGACTCTGTTGCTTCTTTACGTACTAATCAAGAATTAAATGGAGATGTAGGTGATCAACATATGGCAGTATTGCCTAGACTATTAGCTTCACCTCTTAAAAATTTAATGACTTACGCTAGTAATACAGATACTTGTTGTTTATTAGTGAATCAAGTTAGAAAGAACCTGGGTTAAATTTTTAATTATTTCTTATTTGTGTTGTAATATCCTTACATTATAAAATTTTATAATGTAAATATTAAGGAAAATTATATGCCAAAAGAAAAATTGTTAACTGAAGATGATATATTATTTATTAAAAATAATATATTAAACTTAGATAATTATTTTAAACAAGAAATAATAAATAAGCTCCCTTTGGTAGTGATACCAATTGAATAATCAATCTAATTGCTGGAACACCCTAAAGCTTCTTTAACTAAAGCGGAACTTGAAAAAGTAAACGTAAATGTTTGAAAATAAAGAAGATTGTTATTCTAGATGTAATTTTCTAGATAATAACTTTTAATGGGCAATCAGCAGCGAAGCTTCTTAAAATTTATATTTTATGTAAGAACGTTCAACGACTAATAAATCCTGTTTTTAAACAGGTCTAGAGCCAAGTGGTGGCAGTAGCCTTAATTCGAAACGGTTGACATCTTAATATATTAAGATGAAGAGATAGTCTGTTCTTTATGGAAACATAAAGCTGAAAGTAAATGAAGGTAAACTTTCGATAAAAGTCTAACGAACTTTTATGAACAAAAAGGAATATGGTGCTCCTTCAGTAACACCGGGTGGTAGACAGCTTTGCCTCCCGTAAAAATTCCGTGAATTGCTGGAAACTACGTTAATATTATTTAGCTACAACATGACTTGCAAAGGTGAGTGTGAATGCTTTAAAAATAAATAATATTGTATAATCAGCAGCTATGCTTTATTAGAAATAATAGAGAGAAGTTCAGAGACTAGGTAATGATCCTAATGAAATATTAATTTCTATGGAAATAACTTTACCCACGAGCGCGGGACACTTATTTATAAGTGAAGATATAGTCCAAAAATCCTAATTAAATTAGGTTTATGAGATAAAGAACTCATAGTAATTTATGGAAGCAATGAAGTTCTATCCATCACTTCGTTTAGAATTTAAACGATATGATTGGATTAAAAAAGGTGATACACCTATTGGTCAAATCATTAAAGCTAAAACTATTAAAAATCGCTTTAATGCACCTTACCTCGTAACTGAAATTAGTTTAATTTTTGGAGAAGGTATTGATCAAGTTATTGAAGCAGTTGATGTTGCAGTAACTAAAGGTATTATAAAGCAAGGTGGTGCTTGGTTTTCTTTTGAAGACAGTAATAAAGATCCACAAAAACTACAAGGTAGAGAACGTGTTTATGAATTCTTCAGAGAAGATAAAGAATTCAATTATTTAAAATCTTTATTATCACAACAACCAACTACTGAATTACCAACTTCAACAGATACTAAAGAAGAATCAGATGATTGATGAAACTATTGATAAATTAGTTGTTATTGATCGGAGATTGGTTAGCATTTAAAGTAGCATCTACTATTGAAGTTAAAAGTATTGAAGTACTTTCTTTAGTAGATGCTAAAGTTTATACTTCAAAAAATATTACTGAATTTAAAGCATATTGTTCAGAAAATAATATAGTTTACGATTCTAATAATTTTAAAGTTACTCAAAAACAAGTATTAAAAAACAATTATCTTAACTCTGCTGAATTTTTACTTAAAAAAACAGTTAGTGATATTAAAAAAGCTACTAACTGTACTAAAGCTTTAATTGCTATGGGCGGAAGTAATGGTAATTTTAGAGATAACTTACCACTACTTACTAAATATAAAGATCGTTCTACTGCAATTAGACCTATTGGTTTAAAAGAAGTTAGAGATTTAATTGAGCAATTATTTGATGTTGAATTCTCAAATAATTGTGAAGCAGATGATGTAATTAGTTGGTATCAATATTTTGGATATGAAAATAATAAACAAATTATTGCTTGTACTGAGGATAAAGATGCTAGACAAACATCTGGTTATTTATATAATCCTAGAAAAAATTTATTAGAATTTATAGATGGATTTGGGAGTATAGAATTAGAAGTTAAAGTATCTTCTAAGAATGTAAAAAACTATAAATGTAAAGGTAGTGGAAGGATGTGGCTATACTATCAAATAGTATGTGGAGATCCTGTCGATACATATAATCCTTTTTCTAAAGAATTTAATATTACTGATTATAAATTTTATAATCTATTTAAAGATATTAAAACAGATAAAGAAGCTTGGGAATTAATTGCTAAGTTATTTAAATCAGCATATGGAAATATAGATTCATGGATTGATTTTAAAGGTGATTTAAATAAAGGAACTTGGATTGATTTACTACAAGCTTATGTAGATACTGCTTTTATGCAACGTTGGGAAGGAGATCGTTTAGATGTCCCTAAAGTATTAACTAAATTTGGAATTATATGAATTACAATATAGATATATTTAAATATCGTATCTTACAATTATTGCATAAAGATATGAAATACTTTATGCAATTTCCTGAATTTTTATTAGATAATTATGATATTTATTTAGCTGGTGGTGCATTAAGAGATTGTATTATTGATAAATCTGTCAAAGATTATGATTTATTCTTAATACCTAAAGAAGAATATCTTTTAGAATTAAAAGAAGAATTTCAAAGTGATTATGATTTAATTGAAATTGATTTAAATAATATTGATGATTATAAATTAATTGTAACTTATGCTAATTCTAAAATACATGAAAATATCTTTAAATATTTTAATAATCCATTTTTTATTAAATGTACATTTAATAATGAAATTGGATCAAATAAAGATAATGACTATGGTACTAATATAAATATTTCACATATTTATGAAGCTTTTATTGATAGTAATATTCCATTTAATATTATCTTTACACTAGAAAAAAATATTACTAATGTAATTGATGATTTTAATTGTAATCTATCTCAAATTTATTTAAATTTTAATTCATATTTAGAAAATAATTTTAATACTGATTTAGATGATATCTTTATTAGCCCTAATTTTATTAAAGGGTATATGAATAAACATATTGAAATTCGTAAAGAAAATACTGATACATATTACAATAAAATGTTAGAATACTTT
>ERZ650304.605-NODE-605-length-17438-cov-5.363631_pt1 | contig 17438 bp, 18 predicted proteins | sample MGYA00376240_ERZ650304 | MGnify/ENA primary metagenome ERZ650304 (study PRJEB26733, sample SAMN07839271) | wastewater metagenome | biome: small river; feature: stream; material: water | place: USA: North Carolina | collected 2016-03-01 ...
CTGAAACGCGCCCGGCAATATCCAAATCAATAGCCCAATCAATCATGTCGTTTTTACCCTGCCCGAAAGTAGGCGATGACGGATTTACATCGAAATTGTTTTGCACTCGCGTCCAATCCCACTTTAAAACAGCTTTCATCCCATCCGGCTCGATTGTAATTGGCTGACTAGGATTTTGATTGCTGATTTTAATACCAGGGTAAAGTATTTCAATAAGACGGTTAACTAAATCTTGTTTATTACCGAATGTTTCAACGCTTGCGCTGTCAACTTGAACTGAAACATCGTTCCAAGCGTATTCTTTTCCTTTTGATCCGGCGTAACGATGAAGTTGAAAAAAATCATTCTGCAAATCGACATAGAAATCACCTAAAAATAAAGGCAACGTTGGTGTTTCGCTGTCATAGTGAAAAAATGCATTTCCTTGCTTGTGTATTAAAAGCGTGCTCATTATGGTACAAATGGAATGATGAATACTCTGTATGTTCCTGAAGCGGGGTTAATACTTCCGCCGCTTAAGTTTTGATAAGTAATTGTAACGGTGTTCGCAGACGAAACACGCCCATTAACATCAGACTTACTTACTTGGCAAGCATAATCACAAGAAACAATTACTTTGTCATGTTCCTTTGCTCCGGTAACAGTCATTGTTAGTTCTGCGCTTTCTCCGTGCGGTATTGTGCCAAAATCAAGTGTCGCGCTACCCTCCAAACATTTGTAAATTGTCGGATAACCCAAATCGTAACGGGTCAAATAAAATCCGTCAACGCTTGGAGCTGCCGGAACTGGAATAAACGGCTCTGAATAAACACTCGGATAACCTAAATTTCGGTCGTCGCACTCGAGTTTCAGCCCGTCAAGATAAACAGCATGAGAGCCGCCGACCGGATAACGATTATTTGCCGGTAGCACAAAAGAAAAATCTAAGTAGTCGCCAGCATCGAGTAAGAAATCATAATAAAAACCTACCCATTGGTCGGTGATTCCGTTTAGTTGGTCAGCATTTACAGAAATCTCTTTCCATGCTCCGGCTCCGTTTTTTGCTATTTTCACAATGATTATTTCGTCATCGTTAATGCCTAACGCGGGATTGTTTACCCAAAACTGCAAAATGTGTCGTTTACTTTGCGTTGCCGTGAATCGCGTTTCTGTGCCGCCTGAATTAACTTCAAACGGAACTGAATCATTTGTACTGAACAAATAAAGCCCGCGGTCTCCTTTGTAAAATAACGCATCGTCGTTGGCAGCTACTCCGCTACCTGAAACTATATTCCAGCCGGTATAAGGCACATTTTTATTAAACGTCAAAAATGTAGGCAGCAAGTTTTGAGAATAAACATCGTTGCGCTGAGTTATTAAATATGCTGGTGTTGTTGCCATTAGTCGTTGGTTGTATAAGTTGCATTGAAATAAATAATCTCGTTCGGTGCAAGCGCGTAATGAATAAAGATACCGCTGCTATTAAATCTTAGCTTTGGCTGGTTGCCTTGCATTTGGTAGGTATAGAATTGCAATCCGGTCTTTGGTTTGTAAGCGTTATCCGCGTAAAGAATAACCGGAGTCGTGCTGATTGCTCCGCCGAGGGTTAATGCTTGATCATTCTGCAAATAACCGCTTAAATGTACCGTATTACCCGATTTTTTAATATTCACCCTGAACAATAAAGTAGATGACAAACCGCCGGAGAGGGTAAGTATGTCCGTGTCGGCCTCGGTTTTGTAGTAATTTGTCGCATACTGCTCATTTAAGAGTCCGTCCCACGCTGCGCGCGCTTCGGCTGCCGTGTTGCTTCCCGCATCTTGAATTGCGTTTATTAACGCTTGATTTGTTGCTTTTGTTGCCATATTTTTCTATGTTAAAAAGTCTGCATTATTCCAGTCAGCGGCCAACCAGTCAGGAGCTTGTTTTTTGAAAGCCCAATATGTTTGTCCTGTAAGCGCAAATGTATCATTATCAACACTTACAAACAATCCGCTTGTAAAATTAATGTAATATTCTGCATTTGTGGTAATGTCTGACGGTAAATTTATTAAAAATCCATCTGTTCCGTCAGGAACAATATCAGCCTCTGTAAACTCATAAATCTTAGTCGCTGTTGTTTTATTCCAAACTGTTAGGGTTCCGGTCTTGATTGTTATTGGCCTGCCGAATGTTCCAAGAATGAATGAAACATCAGTAGTTCGCGCTCCGGTTGGTGTGCGTCTGATTAATTCAAAAGCTGGTGCTATTTGGTTGCTGGCTGCGTAAGTGTCTGATTTGTCTTTGTAAGCTATTAACTTGCCTTTAAAAAAATTCGTTTGCACGAATAATTCGTCGGTTGTGAATGAAACCGATGTCGCGCGCTGCCCGTCAATATAAATAATGTCATTCTCGCTAACGCGGGTTAATGCTTCAAGGAAAAAGTTGTTCAGCCATTCAAGATTATAGCCATACGACATCACGATTGTGTTCTTTGGACTGATTTTGTTGCCGTCTAGCTGGGTATATACTTTTTTCTCGGTTTCGTTGCTGGGCTTTGTCAAATAACCTATAACCCGTATGCTTTGCATGAAATCAAAGTTGTAATAATCAACACCGTGAACAACACCCACGCTTCTGTAATCAATGCGCATCGTTCCTTTGAGTTGGTTTGTAATTACAAATGGGTTTGAGTAAAACACAATGGCGGGGTCAAAACTAGAAGTGAATTTTAAAACAACTGGTTCGCGGTAAAAACATTTACCAATATTAATAATCTCAAAAGCTATATTCTTGATTCCGGTTTCTGAGTTTGTACCCTCGTAAACGAAAACCTTGTCGGTTATATCCAGCAGATTGTTTCCGCACATATCGGCCACGTGTACAATGTAGTCATCATTGAAAATAATATCAACGTCGCTATTGGTTGTTTGCAAATAACGTTCGTTCGGGTTCAAACATAAAAAACCGTAGCTATACAACTGAGCAACTGGGCTGTCCTCTAAATTAAGAGCCTCAGTTAAAGTAGGTTTCAATCTCAAAAATGAATAATCCATAGTGGCAAATTTATAAAATTAAGTTAAGCGCGTTGCAAAAATCTACTTCATTATCGTAAATAATACCGTTAATGGATATTTTGCTTAACTGCCATTTGTTGTATAGTTTTTTCTTATTTTGGTCGAATATTTCAAATCGGTCAACTTTCACTTCATAACTCGAGATATTGTACAAGTGTCCGTTAATGGCTAATGTTTTGCTGTTTGCTCCGACTGCTGTTTCAATAGCCAACACATCTGGTTCAAATTTTTGCTCAACCTCAAGTTCTAGTGTTTCATTTGCCCAAATGTATTTTAGACTTGAAATATACCCGCGAATCACCTGCAAATCAGCATCGAGTAACCGAACAAAACCGCCTATTTCATCTCCGTTTATTTGTTGCATAGCCGACAACAAATTCACGACATCAGCAAAGTTGGCCGCGACCTTGATTTTATACTTCATCGGTGTTATAAGCGGATCGGGCATACTAGATACTGAAATCGCTTCGTTTTCAATGAATATTTGTCCGTTTTCAAACTGAGTTTTTAATGCGCCGTTTGATTTGAAGTAAGTATTTGTAACACTACCAGTCGGCTTGAATTTGCAGGCTGTGGCCAAATAATAAAGCCAGTGCTGCATATTCCTGCGGATAGTATAGCGCAAGTTTGAGAAATTGTTACCGCTGGCCAAGTTTTCAATTAGCGTGAAGCCCTCGTTTGTGCGGTTGGTATATTGAACATCAGTCAAATAAAACTCGCACTTAATATATCCGTTACCGCTAAAACTTGGAGTTGTAAACGCATCCGGCATGAGTGTTAAAACGGTTGCTTCTAATGTGTCAACAATATAAGTACCTTGGTTGGCGCCAAATACAATTCTGAACACATCACCAACTTTAAAGCCTTGCAATTTCCAACTAAACCCAATGCCATTGCCTTCCGAATCGTTATTCAATATTTGCAACTTACCATCAACAACACGCATGAGCAATCTTTGATTAACGCGTCCAATTGTTCCAGCCGGAACTTCGATAACGTCAATCATGCTTAATTTATCATCACCGCTGAGCGAGGTGGTTTCTTTGGTGCTGATTCCTTGTCTGCGGTCTGATTCTATTCCAAACGGGTCGCGTCTGTGCGGTACTTCAATATCTTTTTTGCCGGATACTTTGTCGTTTGGTAGTTTATATTGCGTTTCTGTGTGAACTGCATCAACTGTATTTTTTTCGTCGCGGTCTTGTTCGTAATTGTTATACTTGTAATTAAAGTTTACAAGTTGATAACGCATATTGTACTCGGTCTCAAATGTATTGGCCGGAATAGCTGTAAATACTCCAATTTCACGGTTCGGGTAAAATCCGTCATACTGAGTTATGAATACATTATCATCGTTTACTTGATAATCTGCGCATAATTCAACCAGCCCTTTAGAAACATCTTTCCATGTAATATTAAAAGGCTGGTCAGAGAATTGACGAATGAGTTTTCCGGTGAACGCATAATTATCCCAAAACGCACCGCCTGAAGCATAACGCGGCGCGATAACATTCATTCCGTTGATTGACTTAACGGTTTGTTTGAATAAATCTAAATAGCGAACGCTTTTAATTACCGAGTTAACTGCGGTTGATGAACCTGATAATTGCTGAGTTAATGAATTAAAAACAACAAACGGCCTGTGATTCTCGTCTCCGGTTGTTGAACGATTAAAGTTTAAAGTCCAAAAAAGAGCAACGCAATAGCTTTGAGGTATGTCCGGCAAATCAAAATTAAAAGTTTCGTCTATTTCAAAAATTTGATTTGTTGAGCCGCTCAATGTTTTTCTGTATAAATTGTTAGAATATAAAGTTTGGTCTCCGAATGTATATGGCTCTTGATAATAGATGGCATCGTAAGCAAGTGTACAATTATCGCTGTCATCAACGTTTAAAGTTCTGTAATTAAAAGTCGCTTTTACTTTCAATTGTAGTTTGACGTTTGCAATATCAAATTTAGCGCGTATATACTTAAAGTTATTTACTGCTCCTTGAATTCCCCAAATGTTCGGATAATTATCAAATGGCGTTAAAGAATTTTCAACAGCATAGTTTGTTATGTTTACAGCAAAATTTGAATAAGGCAAAAGAGCATCATGCACAATTTGATTGTTTTTTGTCCAAATAGATGTTTGGCTAACTGACTTTGCTTTAAGCAGTATATTGTCTGCCGCAGCCGGAGTGATTGTGTTGCCGTCTAGGTCTTTGTCGCTGAATAAATCAATATTCGTTTCCTCAAGTCGTTTGATTTTGGCGCGCTTCGGGTTCTGAATAATATTGAACTCGTAATATCGCGCGCCGTCAATTTTCTTTTGTCGTGTGGCAAAATCAAAGTTTCCGACAATAAACTCGAATCCGTCTTTTTCAAGTATGTATTCTATATTCGCCTCGAAGCCATCCGTTTTATCAAACTCAGCAAGCCATTCATAGCCGCTTGTTAATCTGTCAACCGAAATACCGTTAGGTAGGAATAATGTTTGGTTTGTTTTTGATCCGGCAATACCCTCGTAAAAAGTCAGCGGTATTTCTTCAGATGCCAGCCAAATATCTCGGCCAAATCTACCATCTGCCTGTTCTACCTTAAACTCCATAGCATCGAATCCTGCGGGTTCGCAAATTTCAATTTTGCCCGGGTATTTATCTTTAAAATTTATGTAGTGTCTAAACATGGTTATCGTGATGTTATTTGCCCGCGCAAGTGCGCATTCAATATTCTTTGACGTTGACCGTTTCGGTTTTGATATTTGGTGTACCCTAATTCATCGAAATTAACTTGGCTAGTCGGTACATTTTTCAGCGCGTTTTCAATTCTACTTACTTGCTCATCGGTCATTGCGCCTTTGTTGGTTTCAATATAAGTAATTCCATTGCCCTGCAAAATATTATTCAATCCGCTATCAAATGCTAATAGTGCTCGTGTTTCTGCGGCTGTTTTTACCTTTGTTCCACGCGGCGCGTCGATAATAACGTTTCGGCCTTTGTAAATGCGTTTTTTGCCGTCCGGTGTTTCAACAAGTTCTTCAAAGTTACTACCTTTTTGGTCGTTAATACGCATGAATCCGCCTAGGTGGTTGTCTGTTCCTTGTTCGTAGTTTGGTATTTGTTGCGATGACACAAGCGCAATTTGAGCGGCACCAAGCGCGAGCAAAATAGCCGTTAAAGGAATCCCGAAAATACCTGTTTTACCGAGCGTAGCCATAACCGCCTGAGCGGTGTCAATAGCAATATTCATAATAGCTTCCTGCTTTTTGCTTTCGGCCTCACGTCTGCGAAGCGCGCGCTGTCTTTCTTGGTACTGCTTTTCAATTTCTTCTTTAGCTGCATCTGAATCACCAGCGAATTTAATGTCGATTTCTTTTTTCTTAGACAACCTATCATATTCAGCATCAAAATTTGCCTGCGATGCTTGCGAAATGAAATTGAACATTTCTTGAAAACTCTCGGTAATAGCAAGCGCGGTTACTTTTGCGTTTGATCCGAAGCCTAGAATGTTGCCATTAAGAATGTCAAATGTTGTTTTAAATCCTGAGCCATTAACAAACGAATCGACAAAAGACTGTGAATAATTTTCCATTGCCTTTTGAATCTGTGCCCAGCCTTCAGCGTGTTTTTTCAATAATTCTTGCTGCGCTTGCAACTCTTTGCTTGAATCCTTAATGAATTTAGTCGGGTCTTTGATTAAATCCAATGAAAACTTAAGATTTTGCACTACTTTGTCAAAATCTCTGTATTGAGCGATATTTAAGGCAGCGCTATCTCTTAAACTTTCAAAGTATTGTATTTGCTGCTCGATTGACGATATTAAGGCGTTTGTTTGTGCTGATTGGCCTTTTGTTAATTGTATTGCTTCAAGTTTTGATTTATTACTTTCTTCAGTTGCTGAGGTTGATTCGTGAACAATTCCAATGTATTTGGCGTTTTCATTATAAACTCCGAGTAAAACAGCCTCTTCTTCTTTTAATGGTTTTAATTTGTCATCTAATATTTTTTTTGCTTCGGTGTTTGTTTTATTTGACTTATATAATGTTTGGTTATATTTTTCTAAATTTTTAATGCTTCCGTCTTGATTTCTTAGCTTGTTTATAGCTTCAAAATTTTTAGCTGTTATTTTCTCGTATTCTACTTGAGCTTTCATTTGAGCAAGAGCATTATCAGCTAATAGTTGCTGAGAAGCGATTGCCTTACCTCTGTTTATTAACGCAAGGTTTAATCTTTCTTCTTCTTTTGCCGTATCTCCGGCTAATATTTTTTCGTTGCTCAAATGACCTAGATAATCTGGGTATCTTGTTTTTAATTCATTTACCGCTTTTAATCTTTCTTTATAGGATAAAGATAGGTTTTTGGCATTTTCAAATAATATTCTTGCTCTACTTACTTCTTCTGATTCGTATCTAGCTAATGATTCGTTTGCTTTATTTTCAGCCTCAGCCTTAGCTTCAATAGCTTTTTTTTCTTCTTCAATCGCTTTAGCCTTTTCTTTTGTGCGCATGATTGAATCAATAAGTTTCGGCCCGAATAAAGTCAATAAAGTAATACCAACACTTAGTGCGGTTCCGACCGTAAATAAACCTCCTGCGATTATTTGAAGCGCATTTTTACTTGGTTTTCCTTGAGCTTGAAGTTCTTTTTGCTGTGCAATAGCCTGCTGCATAGCATCAAAGAAAATAGGCAAATTGTTCGATATTGCCATGAATCCCGTCTGAACGCTATTGGCGAAGGCTGGCATTTCGCGGGTTAACTGATTGATTGAGTTGTTTATCGGACTAAATCCGCTTGCGTAATTACCAACATTTCGCTGGTATTTACCCATTGACGCATCGACCGCCTTTAATGTGGTGTCGTATTTTTTAATCTGAGCATCGAGTTGATTATACCGCTTTGTTTCTGAATCTGTTAGCTTTCCGCCTAATTCTTTGATTGTAGCAAGGTCGCGATATTCTTTTTGAAGCTCATTTAGGCGTGTTTGTACTTTTTGATATAGGCTGCTGGCTGCTTCTAGTTTAGCCTGTTCGCGCTCCAATGCTTTTACTTGTCGGTCTTTGGCCGCCGCTAAACGAATTTCAGACTGCTCTAATTGATTAGCCGATATTTTTGTTCTGTTTTGAGCCGTTGCATAGCGTTCAAGTTGCGTTTGAAGTCTTGCATACAACTGCTCCTGCTTAATCAATTTATCATTTAAATCTTTAATGGCAGAATCAGAACCGCTTGGCGTTTTAAATTTCACCATATTGTCGTTAACGGTCTTAACGTTTGAAATCATTTTTACAATTTCATCGTTCAATTCTTTGGTGTCTTTTAAAGCCTTTGGGCTTACTACTTCTATAAACTCACTCATTATGCTGCTTTTTTATTCATTTGTTGTTTTTGGTGCTCGGTAACAATCTGTTTGGCCGCGCGTTCTAGTTCCACATACTTAGCAAGGGTAATATCATCGTTAACGCTGCGTTTGAGTACATTCTCAATACCGACAATACTGCGCTCGTATGAGTTTGCTTTTGACTGACTTTTCTGTGTCATTTCTTTATACTGAGCCCGAAGCATCGTTAATTCGTTTTCAATAAAAGCACAATCTGTGTTCAATACGCGCAAGACTTCGCTAGTAAAGTCCGCTTCCGGGTCAATGTCAATATCGTAACCCTCTTTCAGCGCGGCAATAAAATCAAGACGCATCTGTTTAGTTGTTTTATTGTAGTAGTAGAAACTTAAAGCGCGTTTCAGATTTGTGAGCTTGTACTCTAGCGATGCAATTTCACCGGTTAACTCCAAATATTGTTTAGCCTCCATATTATCAGAAGCCGCAAAAAACTCGTCATAAATACGCATAAAAACAGCTTCCAAGCCTTTTTCTCTGTTTTTTGGCTTGAGCAATTGATAGTTTTTGGTTTCCAATATTTTAAAGAAAACCTTTGCTTTTATGGTGTCTATTGAGTAGTATTTAGGCATATTTAACTGATTTTACAAGTACTTTTGATTAATTTTACTAACTCAGGCGCGTAAGCCCTCGCCTCTCTTTGCTCAAATGTTTGCTCATTTAAACCTAGAATATCAATACCGTATTTACCAATCAAGTTATAACGGTCATTCATTCCGAAAATGTACGCTCTAGGCGAACCGGAACGACGAACAAATAATGTACTAACTGTGCGCCCGGTGAGTATTAAATCGACCGTTCCGCTAGCTAGTGGGTTTAATGTTTGTTTGAACTCGCGATAATTTTTATCACGGTAGTAACCTATTCGATTGCCGTCCGGCAACTCTCCGCGCTCAAACTCATCAATTTTAGCCTTTTTTAGCTCTTTTTGGTCGTTTAACACTATCTGAGCTACCAGCCCCTCCATGGTCGACTGATTCAGTACTTTGCTCAATCTGCGCTGATACTCCGCTGGTGATATTGCCATTTTGTTTATTTTTTCCGCAATCTTTACACTTACAATCTTTGCTAATCGCGGGATTATTAATAAATTCATCAATCGCTTGCTCATTGCGCTGCTCGGTATATTTCAGAATCCACTCACGCTTTTGCTCTTTACACATTTCGATCCATGCATCGGCACAGCTTCCGAAAATCTGCCGACCGAATATTTCAATCATTTTTACACTCATATTGTTGGTTTTTGATGTTTAACAAAAAAGGCAACCAAAATTAATTGATTGCCTTTCATCCTTGCTTAGTAGGTTCTTTTTATGGAACTGTTACAAATATACAAATAAAATTAAAACAAATTACGCTACCGGAGTGAATTGTGCGGTTGCTCCTTTGTAATAGCGTTGTCCAATTTTTGCTACCGCGATTGAATTGCTGGAATCGTAAAGCTGAACCACAACTGTATCATTTGTATCGAGTGTAGCTGTTGGCGTAAACTGATACTCGTTCGTGGTTGAGTTGTAACTTAGCGAGGCCAATGTAATAGTGTCAGAAACTCCGTTGACAAAGCATTTCAAATTAGCGATAGCAATACCTAAAAGCGGCGAAGCCTCGTTCATTGAAAAATTAGCTTTGAAATATACTTTAGCGTCAGAAACATCCGCGCGGCCAGTCATTACAATATCGGTAATCGGTTGCAATTTGTTTGCGTCAAAACCAAGTATAGAGCGGTCTAAAACGGCTGTATTTAAATTATACTCGTTTGACGAAGTAAGTTGAATAACAGTGTTCACATATCCGCTTGTTGCTCCGTCCGTATGCATATACGTTCCGGTGTTCAACATTCCTAAGCTATAACCGCTGAATGTTGTTCCGTCCAATGCTCCGGCAATGCTTCCATCCTCAAATACAAGTAAAAGCTTGTACGCTTGAAAACTGTTCATCGAGTACAAAGCGCGTGAGTAAGACCACCCTTTCAAGAATTTATAGGTAAACATCGGAAGTCCGTTGCGGACAACAGACATAATGCCGCCTTGATATTCTTCAGTTGTAGCCTCGGGCGTTCCGTTTGTTACCTCAACAGCACCAAGCACAGGAATGAATGTGCCGTCTTGAATAAGGTCGTTTACGGCTGCTGAATCCAATGTGCCGCTTTTAATATCAACAGACCAATCAGGAGAAACAAGAATCTTTCCGGTAATACGTCCGTTTTCAACCAAACAGTCCGGCACACCTAAATTTTTAACTGTATTGTTACAGTTCTTTTGATTAATTAAAATCGCCATATCTTTTTAGTTTTTAATCGTTAAAATCAATTGTTTTTGGTAGGCATATCCCACCTTGAAACTTAATATTAGCCTTTATCACAATAGCATTGCAAATGTAAACTAGCGATTTTGAAGCATCGCGCATCGAGTAATTCTTAATGCGCTGAGTAACTACATCGCTTCTATTGAACAAGCTAGTGAGTTGAAAAACCTTTAAAAAGTTGTCGCAAACAGGTTGCAGAATGTTGTTGTATGCAAACTCATGTTGATACGGATTGAATTGGTCTGGGCTTTGACTCTCATAGAGAATAACGAATGTAGCTCTGCGCGAAACGCTTGGCGTATAAATCTCGTGGCTATCTTCATCCTCAACCAACCAAATAAGCGGGAAGCTTTTCTTTTTCTTGAGTGCTAAGTATTTCATCAATACTTCCTCTGTTCCCCAATCAAAGTTAATCGGCTGCGATAAATCACCTTGAGTTATCGGCGGCATTAAAGCTACGCGTTTAGCTACTTCATCCTCAAAAACCATCATATCCCGAAACTGTTTTGAGTTTCACGTCCATACCCCTTGAAATTATCAACTGAAAAATCAGTCGGATGATCTAGCAAGTATTGATACAAACTCACAAAATTGCTGTTTTGCTGGTCTGTCCCGTACCAATCTATAAATAAACCATCGCATGAAATTTCAGGGTATTGTAAAAAACCTGCTTGATAGCCTTGAATAAATTTCGCGTTTGCATTTGCTATTTCTATTTTCGGCGAAATCAAGTTAGATTTTTCTGGGTTTGCGTTAACAAGTCCTACTCCTGTCAATAGTTTGTTCGCGGACGATAAATACAATTCCAAAACTCGGTAAACGATGCATGAATAATCACTATTCAGCCCTATCCAAATTTTATTATTATACTCATCGCCCTGAACTAACTTTTTATACTTGGCATTATCAGGGGTGTCAATATCCGCTAATGCAAGTTGAAGAGCGTTGTAAGTCGCCAAACCTAATGCATTAATCAATAGCTCTTTCTCAGTTTTAATACACAACTCATCTATGAACGCTTTTCCGTTTGGCGTTTCAATTGCTGGGTTTTCTGTAATAAAAGCCTCGGCCTGAGGAATATTTAATTCGTTGGCTTTGGTGAATTTCGAGCTAGTAATTATTTGTGGCATTATTCAGTTGGTTTGGTTTCTTTTTTGGTTTTGTATTTAGCTACTTTCTCAACGTTTACCATTTCTGCTGCTGTGCTGGCAGATATAGTAACTTCTTGGCCTTTTTTCAAAGTCTCAACGTCTTCAGTAAGCACGATTGTTACTTTATTCGCTGCCATGATTACGGTGTTGATTCAAGGGTTGCTAAAGCGGTTGTGATATTGGTTACTTTTCTGAATCCGGTAGCGTCTACCGTTCTGATAAGCATGGCTAATCTCTTACGCGCCTTGATTGTTTTCGCGTCTGATAAGAATTGAGCATTTGCCAATCCTTCAGACAAAACAACTCCGGTTTTTTCGTAGATTTTAGCAAAACGTCTGTCGCCAATTACAAGTTGGTTGTCAGGCATATTGTTATCTTCAACAATAGTCAAAGAGCCAATGTTTGTACCCAACTCAACACGGAACAAGTAGTTTTCGTTTGCATCTTTTGCTAAGAAATAACGGTCGAGAGTTTCTGAATTAGCCACAACGATGTCCGGCAAATATTTTGAGCCTCTATTTTTAACGATGTCGGTTCTTACTTTACGACATAAATCGTAAATGTTTGCTCCCGGAATGCTGCTTGCTACTGCCGTATAAGCAGGGACAGAAACAATAAGACCTTTTAGGTTGTTTCCTGTGTTATCACCGTTGATAATTTGGTTATCGATAACGGTGTTAACATTTACATCTAAAAACATTTCCAACTCGGCGGCATCTTGTGCGGCATCTTCGCCAAACTCCTCAGTCACCGGCAAAGTATCACCAATTTTTCTGATTGGTAAAGTGCGCTCAATAAATTTAGCGGTTGATTCCGGGAATGTTCCGCCTTCAGCAACGACTGCGGCAGCACGAGTGATTGTGTCCTCGTCCCAATCGTGGTATTTGATAATACCATTGTCGTTTGCTCTGTTAGAGATTTGAACTTTTGGCAAAACGTCATATAAAGCACGTCTTTTTACGCCTAATTGCCCGATGTCAGGTAAAACATAGGCATTCGTGTTTCCACTGATTGAAGCGCGGTTGGTGATGGCTTTAATCTCAACTTCACCTCCGCGACCTCTTATGATGCTTTTGATTGCATCTTTGTTGGCTTCAAACTCTTTTACAAGTGCTCCGCCTTCAACTTTTGAACCCTCGGCGGCTTTCACTTCCAAAGCTAATTCATCCAATTTAGACACCAAACCATCGTAATCCGCTTTTGATACGGTTTCGGCTGATTTTAGTGTTTCAAACTCTTTTTTGAGTGCGTTGTAATCCTCTTTCGATACAACCGAATCAGCAAGGCTATCCATGTAGTCTTTATACAAGCCAGCTTGCTCTTTTGCTTCCATAGCCTTGAATGCATCTTCTGTAATGCTTTTAGCGGCTAAAAAATCTTTAAATTTTTTCATGTTTAAATGATTAAATTAAGTGTGAATAATACTCGTTTTTACTTGTTTGAGTGCCTGCTGGCGGCTCGTTATTTTCAAAAGTGCCCTCGGCGGCTTCTGATTTATTTTCTAGTGTAGGCGTTGCATTGTTTGAACCCATTACAACCGCGCTACCCTCTATAATTTTTGCTTCTTTTACCACCCAAAAATAACCGCGTTCGTCGGCTACTTCTTTGTTGGCAATCGTTGGATAATACTCATCCCAAAGTGCTTTATATTCTTTGTCATACTCGGCCTCTGTATTTATAGCTAACTCTAATTGAACGTAACGCATACCAACGGAATGATTTTTAACCCATCCGTTAGCGTATTGATTAAGCATGAATTCGTTACGCTTTTTCTCGATTGTGCTTTCAAAAATCAACGCTTCAGTATTGCCATCGTATGGCAATCCTAGTTTTTTCCAGCTGATTGATTGAACATATCCTTTTGCGTTGTCTGAAATAACTTTGTCAAAATCGCGCTCATGCTCCTGCAAATGCAAAAAACCTTTATTTGCGTTGTCCGAAATAGATTTGCTCCAAATGCCTTTAACATGAACATCACCGTGTGAATCAAGGTAGTTTGTTGTGTTAATTACTACTTTGACGTTAAGAGTGTCCATATTGGTCATTTGCGCTGCCGGATCATCTTTGGTAGTGTCTAGTTTTACCGAAGCGTCTAAATAACCACAACTAACCGTATCTGCTCTTTTTTCGGCTGATTTTTTGATTGTAACAAGTCTTTCTTTGTTGGCTTTTAAAGCCTCAAATAAAGCCTCTTTTGTTTCAAAAACATCTTTCGGGAATTCAATAGCTTTTATCATTTCTTAATATCTTTATTGAATGATTTATTTTTTTCTTTGATTGAAGCATAAAGGGCTGGATTTTCTTGTTTGATTTTTTCCATATCCATCTGCTTATTAATTTGCGGCAATGTTAATTTAGTTCCCATTATAACCCCAATTTTAGTTTAAATTCCTTACTCATTTGAACCGCCTCAGCATCGGTTACCGTTCCATTTTCTTTGCCTAACTTAATGGCTTCTTGCATTGATTTGAAAGAAGCGATTTTGTCATTCATAACCGACTGCATGACTGGCAAATGGTCGTAACTAGCGACCAATCTTTCACCTTTATCGAATAGCCCCCAGCTTTGCGCGAAACTATCCATATCGCTGTCCGCAATTGGTTGAAGTCCGTTTTGAATGTAGCTGATTAAACCTTGTTTTTGATTCTCAAATGTGCTGTCTTTAGCGAAGTAGTTAAGCACATCCTTATTCATGTCAAAAGCAAGCAGGCACTTGTTAGCGTCATCGGCTAATTGCTCATCCAAATACAGTTTTTTCATGTCAGACACTAAGTGCTGTACTTGAATAGCTGCGTTGCTAATGATTAAGTTTTTACGGTCAATTTTGCTTTCAATGTCTTTTCGGTCAGGTTCAAGTATTTGAGCCTCGTTTCCGGTACTTTGGTTTTTTGACAAATACTTTTGACTAAACTGTAAATTAATGTTCTTTGATTTTACAGCCTCGTCGATATTTGAAAGCACTTTAATGATTCCTTTAACACGGCTTGGACTTTGAAAAAATGAGTTTTCTGTAATGCCGTTGGCTAAGTCGTAAAACGGTATGAGTTCGGACAATGGAATATTATACTGCTTATCATCAAGCGTGTATTTGATTGTTCGCTGACCGAATGCTTTTTCTTGCTGTTTTGTAGTGATGAAAGTATTTAGTTTGTTCGCGTTATTAAGGTCGATTTGACTAGGCACAAGATTATACAGCGACTTAGGTAAATCGTTGCTGAATGCTTTAATTTGATGAGTTAGATTTGTTCCGGCTACCGAGCGAAACCACATACCTTGATAAAGAAAATCTTGTTGTGATTGAAAATAGTTCGGGTTTTTGAGTAGTTTGAGTACCGGGCTGTTTTTTATTTCTTTGCCGCTTGAGTCAAGGTGGGTGATTCTCATTTGTGAGTACAACTGAGACCGAAGCGAAACGATTGTCATAAAGACAAAGTTTTCGAGCGAAAGTTTAAGATAATTTGAACTGTGCGCAAAGTTATTGCTGCCGTCCAAAAACGAGTAAAAGAACTCACCAGCGCGGTTTCGTTCCACTCTGATAAGTTCTTTACCGAGAAAGGTAATGCTTTTTACTACTTCCATTTTACTTAATCTCTGTCATCACGACAGTAATTAGTGCAATATTAGCGATTATTATAATACAAAGTATGTTTGGGGTTGAAAAAGTTTTAAATACTAAGCCCCCGCGTCTTAACATACCAACTAACGCCCATTCGGCAACAGTCAAGCGCGTGGTCGTCATTGTTTTGCTCAGGCTCATCTAACTGCACACCTTGATAAATGCGCCATGAATAATTCTCATACTCATACTCTAAATTCTTTGATGATTCCGTATAAAATACATTGCACTTTTGCAATGTTTCAATTCCGGCATTGACACTACCGTGTCCTTTCTGAGCGAAAATCATGTTATAGCCCGCGTTTTTGAGTTTTCGCCCCTCTGCTTGGTTTAGTTCGTTACCGCTATCACAAATGTTTTCTTTGTTTTTGATTAATTTTAATATATGCTCGAAGTGCTCTGACAACGTATGCGGTAATTCGTTAAGCGGCTTATACATTCGCTGGTGAAAAAAGAATGTTCTGTCACCGTCAAATTTAAACTCAACAACTGCTGTTGGTGCGGACAGTCCAAAGTCAGTAGCGTAATAACTCGGATATGGCAGTCCATCGAAAAAATCATCTGTTACTTTGCCCCAGCCCTTGAATATTCGGTTTGGTTTTTCGGCTTTTAAACCGAGGCCGTAAACCGACCATAGGTAAGCATCTGCTGTTTTATTCTGTACGTTTATAGGGTTGTTCGGGTCGTAAGACAATATTTTCAACCGCATTTCAATAGGGCAAAACGGGTTTTTATCAAACGTTGAGTGTATTGTTATGCATCTAGGGTGGTCGTCTAAATCGTCGCTCCAATGTCTCCCGGTAGGGTTTAAGTCAAGCCAAATTTGATCCGCACGCATATCGATTTGGTCAAACGTTGTTTTTTTCATTTTGTACGGCTCATTTAACCAAGCAAAATCTTGGGTAAGTCCGTGCGCATTTGTAGTGTCGTCTCCGTGCGGCTCAATAGTAGAACCATTCTCAAAAAAAATAGGCGTTGTGTTTCTTGTGAATTTATATTTGCGGCCACTAAGCGGGAAAATCTTTTGATAATCTTTCCAAACAGTATCACCCAATGATGATTGAGTATCTCGCCAAACAGTAAACCTAAGATTATTATTCTGCTCGCAGTTTTGAATAGATGATTCCGCAAGGGCTATTGTTTTTCCGCTTCTTGAACTGCCTGAGTGTTTTATGTATTTGTATCTGAATATTGAATATTCTCCTGATTCGTAAAAATAAAAATGATTTTCGTCTACTTCAATAGACAAAAATCCTTTAGGTATTTTGTAGAGTTTTTTATCTGTATTGATTTCTCTAACATCAAAAAAAGAATCACCTAAATATTTTAACAGTATAGTTTTTCCGTTTTCTACTCGGCACATTTTTACCCTAAGTTTAGAGTAATAATCATGCTTTATAAAAACTTCTGTAACACCGTAATTACTATTCAGGTTGTAGCTCATTTCTTAAATCGTCGAGTGTTCTGCCATCTGATAATACAACTGGTATTGCTTGCTGCATTTGTATCTTTTCTCCGGCTGAAGTGATATCGGTTTTATCGCCAAACATTTTAGGGTAATATTTAGCCGCCTTCCATTTCAATGTCTGAATAAGGACGTTTGCTGAAGCGGGGTCAATTTCTTTGTTTTTAAGCATATCGTAAATATGCTCTAGCTCTTCTTCGACGCTTTCTGCTTTGTCTTGAATAGCGTTTATATACAGGTTGCGTAATTCATCGTGTTCACGCTTCCATCTGCACCAAGTTGTAAAGTCAGGATATTCAGGCTTTGAACGCAAAACAGTTTTAATATTGAATCCGTTTGCTACCTCTTCACAGACTTTTTCGCACAACTCAAAATTATACTCGCTCGGCCTTGCCATACATGAAAAGTTTAATTCCCAAAATTATAAAAAAAAACAAAGCGCAGATATAAAAGTGCGCTTTTGTTGTTAATAGTAGGTAGGTTTGTTATTGTTTACAAAT
>ERZ650304.606-NODE-606-length-17408-cov-7.447992_pt1 | contig 17408 bp, 33 predicted proteins | sample MGYA00376240_ERZ650304 | MGnify/ENA primary metagenome ERZ650304 (study PRJEB26733, sample SAMN07839271) | wastewater metagenome | biome: small river; feature: stream; material: water | place: USA: North Carolina | collected 2016-03-01 ...
GCGATGGAATATCAACGCTTTCGACGATTGCGGAAACGCCTTCGCCTGTCTTGCGATTGATCTCTTTTCCGTTGTTCCCAACCGTCTTGTAATGCCGCTCGGCTGTTCCTGTTCGGCCCGTATCTCGACCGTATGCCCACGGCGGATCGACAACGATCACGGAATACCTTTCCGATGCAATCACCTTGAACCTCGCTTGAATTCGTAAACCACTGACATAAGACTTTCCCCGAAGATTGAGCGACCCGTTTCCAAATCGCGACCTTCCCAACCGCCAACCCATCGCCTGGTTGCTGAATACCAACCGCATTCCGACTTCCACAATCCAGGCTTTACGCACTCCCACACCACGCCGTACATGGTCCGCTTGGTCCTGGCCGTGGAACAATGGGATGCATCGAAGCCCTCATTCGCGTCTTTTGACATGGTTAATTTTTCCTTTCGGGCTCGATGATCCATTGCGTTCTACGAATTGACTGCGACGTGCAAGCAATCCATCTGCGAGCATTGCTCAAGCACCGATTCAACCAACGCTTCGTCAAGCCTGCTGTCGTCTGGTGTCCGTACTCGCGTCTCCATATCGATCCAGATGCGACCGTTGGCAACGCCCTTAATCTTCTCCACCTGCTCAATGACATTTCGCGGCCCTAGACCGCCTGCGTATCCGGTGTAAACACCTTCCGACTGCTTGGGCCATTGCCCTGGCAAAACGCCCGCGCCTCCTGAAAGATCATACAGCGGCACCGCGTCCAACCGATCAATTCTCGCTTGCGCGAGAAGTCCACCGTTGACGCCATCGATCTGGAAGATCAACTGCCAACTGCTATTTTGCGATGCAATTTGTGCCGCCTTGAAAAATCGCTCGTTCAACTTGTGGGCGTGAGCGTGGAAATTCAACTGCACTCGCTTTGCTCGCTCGGCCGCGACTCCGATTGCAATCAGCATGTCGGACCAATTGCCATCGCAAATCTGACGAACCCACTTACCGCAAACGTGCATAGATGTTTGCAGCCTGTCTTGATGCGGAATCAAACTGGCCAACCAGTCGAGAGACGGAAACCTAAAGTTCCCAATCTGGCTTTGTGACACAAGAATACCCCATTCAACGAACGGGTACTGCTCTTGCATCGCGAGCATCCATTGGATGTCAGTGCTGTCGTCTGCACCCGTTATCGTAACTTTGTCAATCTGCATGTTAATGTCCAATCGTAGAACAATGAATTGAAAACGACGGCGGTCTACATCAAACGCAGTGGAGGCCGTCAACTCCGCCGCGTTTTAATTCAAGCGTTAGTAGTATTCTCTTCTACCTTCAACCTTGTTGCAGCTCACGCACCGACGCTCTTGAAACACAAGGTTACTGAATGTTCCTTGGTGATACTCGCGGTGAGTGTCAGACCAGCGTGTCCAGTTGTGGATGTTGAACTTACACCTAAGCCGATGCTTAGCCGCAACAGAGCATGCAACGTCGCTCGGCGCTTCCTTGGTATCACTCACGGCATTTGCCTTCGTTGTTAGAACTTCTTGCCACCAGCTTGTAGCCTGTGCTCTGCCTTATGGTCAGCTCGCTGTGCGTTGTAAGCCATCTTCTCGCGGTACGCGCCATCGAGATCCAGCCCATGACCAGCGCAGTAGTCCAGGATGCGGATAAGAGCGTCAGCCATCTCGACCTCTTCCATCGAGCGGTGCGGTAGGTGATCGTCCATCAATCCCTTGCGGCAGCCTTCCATCGCCTCGGCGATCTCGCTCACGATGAGCATCTGCATTTCGCCCTTGTTGCGCACTAAGCGTTCGCCTGTCTCCAGGTCATGCCACCACTTCGCGTTTGCTGCGTGTACTTCTGCTGCCAGCTCGTTCAGGTTCATCTCGTTGTCTCCAAAAAAGTTTGTGTGTACGGATCGTCACTTAGCTGCGAACACTGCTAGATACTCTTCTGCTGCCGCAATAGCCTCCTCCAGCGCGTCCATCAGCCGAATTGTGCCAGATGTCACCGTCACAACATGGTCAGACGTGAAGGGCTTGGCGGACTCGACTAGGCGTGCCAGTAGGTCTAGCGCGGTCTTCGGCTGCGTGCTGTCGTCGGGCATGGCTTTGCTCCCCTGGGTAGTCACCCGTTAGTGTTCGTGGCGCGATTGCATTCGTCATCGGTCTTCAGCGCCATTCAGTCTGCTCGGCTGCCTGGGAGCAACCTGTGCGCGCAAGGAGCCTAGAGCCCCTTCGGTAATTTGTATCCCGCCCCGTAACCTATCTCTAGTGAGATCCCCCGGCGGTCGCCCACGCCATTGGACTTGGCGTAAGGCAATGCAATGCCAGACCTGCAAGCGGTGGCTAGTCCACAAACCGTCTTCTCAACGGACTTCGCATGTTGCAGGCCCACGACTCACTTTAGTCGCCATCGCCAGCTATTCGGCCTGTGCTTGCGCCTTGGGCAGACTGGGCATAGCTTGGACGCCCTATTGGATTAGGGCTGAGCTTAGAAACACAGAAAGCCAACTGGGAGGACCCAATTGGCTTCTGCGTAGATTGATTGACCCTGCGAGGTCACTGTGCTTTGTATTGTAGTAGGTTCGCTCGCAGGTTCAACCGTGCTTATCTAAGGCTCGGCCATTTGTCGATTTTCTCGACGGCGATCAGCTTACTCCGCTTGGGTCAGTGGTGTCAAGCGCTTTGTCCCGCTGGATAGCGTTGTGGACTTCCTCGCGATGCACTGGCACGTCCCTGGCAGCCTCCACGCCCAGTCGCACCTTGTCGCCACGGATCTCCACGACAATGACCTTGATGTCGTTGTTGATGATGATGCTCTCGTTCTTCTTGCGGGCTAAAACCAACATTCGTTCGTTCCTTCGTTGTCCGCTCCCCGTTAGTCCTGGGTGGTCACGCGCAGGGGAGGATTGGCGTGTGATTCTGGTGTTCTACGCTAAGTTAGTGGTCGGGGTCAATGTCATCTTGCTGCTGTTCTTCAGCCATGCGTGCAAGTTTGGCGAGCTGCGGCAGGCCGCCCATGAGATTCTTTAGGACTTGCGCCCGGCAACTGTTGACCAGCGCTTCAGATGGCTTGACTCTGTAGTCGCTCGAATATGCTCCGATCTGCTGAGCGTATTCGATTATCACGTTCTTCAGGTCTTCAGGATGGAAGTCGTTATTTGCATCTGGATGTCGGGCATAAGGCTGGATGGCTTTGATAACTGCCTTCCTCAGGTTGTCTAGTAGATCCTCAGCTTGCTTCTGCGCGAGATTGTTGACTGATCTGGCTAGCGATTCTTCTTTCATCGTTGTTTACTCCGGGTAAGAAATGAGTTTGGGAACGCGGGACTAATCCCGCCGCACTCAGCCTAATCCCACTGAGCCTAGACGTTGGCAACCTGCTCCACTTGGAAATTTCCGCAATCGTCGACCGTCACTAGGTAAAACTCATGGTTGAGGTTGGCGACGAATCGACAGTCTCGCGGCAATGTCTCGCGTACCTTCTGACACGCCTCGTTGAATTCGTTCGACGCTTGCTCAAACGCTGCCTTAGCCCTTGCGTAACGCTGTAGCGACAGCGAGATGTTCACCCGCTTTTCCATGTCGAGTTGTTTTAGTTCTTGGCTCATGTTTGCTCCTGGTGGTAAGTGTGAAATAACCCCCGAATGCGCATCGGGAGAACCGCGCCCAGCTCGTGAGACTTTGCTAGTAGTGCTGGGGGACTACCGGCTGGAGAGCGATTTAGGCTGTTGGATGCTTGTAGCCAATGCCCCTGATCCATGAGCCATTCAGGTCGTATACCCAAACGTCACCTAGTGCGTATTCGGTATCTGCGACTTTGAGCCAGATACACTGCCCAGCTTCCTCCCTTACGCCTGTGATACGCCTGATGCTGCTGCTTTCGATGTTCTGTACCAGTAAGCCGAATCGCTTGTCGGTGTCGTGGAAATGCACACACAGCGCAACATGGTGCTTGGTGTCGCTTCCAGCCTCAAACTTACGCCCGAGGTAGTGGCGAATGATTTCATCGTCGGTGCCATTGATGTCGGTGGTGATGGTGTCGCCATCGCTCATGTAGACGGTTATCTGTCGCATTGTTAGATCCCTCGTTTCTTTTCTAGTTTGGTCATCAGCTCGCGAGCTTTACGTCCTGGTCGCTTGATTGCCTTCCGTCCGTGCTTACCTGCGGCTGCTGCTGACTCGAACACTGGTACCGATGGTCCTTCGTCGAGAGCCTTGCCAACTGCCTCGGGGTCGATCTCACCCTTGGCGCAGGCGAGTCGCAACCCAAGCAACCCACTTCCATGCGTATCAAGCCAGCCACGGCATAGGCAGCCGTCTGCTTGGTGGCACATGAATACGCGAGGCGGCTGCATCCAGGTCTCGTTGTCGTAGGGCGCGATCTTGTCGTACTCCTCAGGTGCCCAGATACCGCTTGGTACGTCCTTGCGGTAGGGACAACTCACGCACGGCGCTCTGTTGATGGTTACTGGCTTGCTCATTTATCTTTTCCTTTCCGCTTGTTGGCAGGGAATGACGTAGCACGCGCAGCAACCACATTCACTGGATGGCTGTCTATGAGCTTCCAAAGTTTTGTGGCTGCGATGCTTGCCTCATCTTTCCTGTACTTGCTCCGCGAGTTCATGAACGCAGCATATTCCTCGTCGGTCAGATTCTTTCTGTCGAAGTAGATTTCAAAGAAGTGAAAGAAACAGCCCGAGCCTATTTCGGCTTCGGACTGGCACCCAACCTTGAAGCATCCAAGTTCACGAAGGCGATAAGCAATGAAAAGCCGTTTTCCATTGTCGTTGTTCAAGCAACCGTAACTGCTGTACGCACTAACTGACTGCCATGCTTTCTGGATTTCTTCCAGTGGCACTTTGACCGCGCCGAGTCTTTCAGCACACTCGACTATCAATGCTTCGGGCAGTTCGTCCGGTAGTTCCGCCATGAATACCTCCCCTATATGTCCAATCCGCCCGATTGATAAATGATGACGTACTTGCGGCTGCGCGATCGAACCTTGAAAGGTCGATGCGTGAACGATTGCCCTGCGCCGCTATAGCTCTCGCACCCAATGAGTTCGCTCGCTCCCTCGGGCAAGAGTTCCCAGAAGTTCCACTGCCCAACGATGATCGCACCCTCAGCTCTTAGCTTGCGGATCTCGTTGAGGATGAGCCGGCGCGGAATGATGACGTATCGTGACCAGCTTTCGCCGTGATGATAGGAGTGAGTAACTTCACGAATGCCGCCTGTGTAGACGCGCACCACTCGCACGGTTTTGCCTTCTTCAATCTCTGACTTGTTCTCAGCTACGAGTCTCATGATTGGCCCTCCGCTCCATGTCCAGACCCTTGGTAGTTGGCAATGTCTTGCTTACGCACCTCAGCCAATGACTCTTGCAGTGACTTAGCTCCGATGCTCGCGTAGTGCTCGCGCAGAGCCTTCGTGATCGCCTCGTCTACTGCCTGATGGTTGCCCTCAGTTCTTGGCGCAGGGCACTCGACCCTTACTCGATCGTCGTTGTATGTCGTCAGCATGTATCCATTCATCTTCGGAAGGGATACGCCAATCGCTTCATAGACAGACATGAATGAACCAGACCAAACGGTTAGATAGTCTCGTTTGCGGTTGGCATTCATTTCGTATTCAGTTCTTACGCCCATTGTCATGGTTTGCTCCTCAGTTGCGCCGTGTCTCACTACGGCTCGGCTTGTGACTTAACCACGTTCCTTTTCTAGTCGTCGAACGATCATCTCGACGCACTCAGTAACCACTTCTTGCTTGATTTCGTTTGGCTTGAACCCAACCACAATCGACGCGGCGCGAATGGCAGCGTTGAGGACGGCTGTGATTGTCAGCGTCATGGCTGGGCTAACACGAAACTCGCCAGTCAAGGCGATACCCTTGCCTACAGTGTGGATGTTCTCAAGCGTTGCGCTGTAAAGCTCATGAAGCACTGCATCCGTGCCCTCTGAAATATCTGGGTTTGTGAATACGATCTCGGGATCGTTGAACTTGACCATTTGTGCCTCCTAGTGGGACGGTGATAAATCCTGCGACGTTGCAGAGGCTCGGCCACTAACCTTCGCTAGTGACCGATGCCCACGAAACGTCATTGTGCGTTAATTGACGCACTACAATTGTCTTGATAGTGTTTGTTAATGAACACAAAACCATGCTCTAAGTGCAAAAGAACTCTGCCCACTTCTGAGTTTTACAAACGAACTGCGAAGGAAGTGGAAACTCGCAAAGACGGTCTGCAATCCGCATGCAAATCGTGCATGAAAGAAATCAAAAGGAAACATCGCGAAGATCCAGCAAAGCGAGCGAATGAACGCCGCCTTGCCAGACTTGCGAGAGTAAAGGACCCAGTGAAAGCGAGACAGAATGATCGCAGGTATAACCTGAAAGCCCTGTGTGGAATTTCCGTTGAAGACTACGACAGGCTGTTTGCATTTCAGCATGGTTTGTGTGCTGTGTGTGGTAAGCCTGAGTCGGCTGTTTTGAACGGAAGGTTAAAAAGGCTTGCGGTCGATCACTGCCATGAAGGTGGGCAAGTACGCGGTCTACTCTGTTCAAGATGCAATACCGCAATCGGCTTAATGAATGACGATGTTGACGTTCTTGAAAAAGCACAATGTTACTTGCTGTCTCCGATAGCATGCCCTGTCTAGCTTTGCATGTTATTTCACTGACGTGGGGATATACGCGGACAGGTTGACAGTGACAGGCTTGCCGTCAACTTGAGCGGTGGTTTTCATGCCTCCGCCAGAAGACGCAACCACAAGCGTCTTGCCTGTGCTGCTTGGGCGTGGCTCGCATAGTGGAATGCGGATAACCAGTTCTTTGTTCTCGATGGTGACTTTCATGATTGTCCCTCTACGTTTGCGCCCGTCTCACTGGGCTAGTGTTCCCGCGACGTTGCAGGGGATCGGGCTCCCATCGGGCATTGGGAGCCCTCACCCGCACGACGGCGCGCTAGACTCGATACCCATCAGCTACCGAAAGTGCTGCCTCGTCGACCTCTGCCGTCAAGTCTGGTCGCTTGGCTTTGATGATCTCAGCAGCGTCGGCTACTTCGTCCTGGTCGTCATAGCTGATCGAGTCAAGCAGTCGCTCAACATCGCAGCCGCGCAGTTGCTCCCATGAATCGGCAACAACAGGCAGGGCGATGGTGAGGCGATCATGCAATTCCTGTCGTTCCTCACCATCACAACCTTCACAGAGGTTGCTGTCCTCGGCGTGATCGAACATACCGCACTTGTCGCAACCAGCGTTATCACCATCAGGCTGGACGCATTCAGGCAGGTCCGCGCGTTTGCCTGTCCAGGAGCCTCCACCCCAGCGAAACCCGGCGTCCTTCAATGCGGTAAGAATGTCCCGGTCGGGTTTCTCGGCGAACGTCACACTTACATAATCGCCGGTGCCCTCGATGGAAATGCCGCCGTTGCTCTCAGCAGCCTGCGAGCGTTCTTGCCTGCGCTTGATGTCCTCGATTCGCTTCTTAGCGTTGGCGATGACTCCGCCCATGTTCTGGTTGACGTAGGACGGAATACCCACGCGACCAGCGAAGTCAGGTTGGAATACCTTGCGCGCACTCGATTCGTGCATTCCCAGCGCGACTAGCTTGGTGATCTTCTCATCGGTCGGTTCGTTCTTAGGCTTTGCACGCACGATCTTATTGATGGCGTTGTTTCTCTCGCGATCCGCCTCCAGCTTGGCAATCTTCGCTTCGAGTTCTTCAATAGCGTTGTCATCGTCGGAGAAGATGGTGTTTCGCAGTTGGCGTTCGATGCCTGCCGCTTTGCTGATGTGATGCTCTGCCATGTCCGAGGATTCGCAACCGGCTCGCATGTTCGAGTCTGAGCGAGCCAATGCGGCGCGATGTCGCGATTCGGAATGATGCCCAACTAAGATTGGCTGCCCCATCGGTATACCTGCCGTGGCGTTGTGTGCTGTCTGGAATCGCTTGGCGGCGTCGGCTTGTCGTGCTTCAGCCCATTCGCGGCGCTTCTCTGCTTTGCGTTCTAATCGTTCTCTTCGCGTAGTCATGTTCATTCTCCTGGTATATCGGTCTCACTCGATTGCCTGCGACGTTGCAGGGGATTGGGAACCATCGGGCGTTGGTACCCTCACCCGCGAAACGTCGAGGGGACTATGAGCGGAGGTAAGCAGCGTCGCGTTTGCTGCGTAGCTCTTGCGCCTGGCTCTCAGTCAGCCCAATGAGTTCGTCATCGGAGAATGACAATTCATCGACGTAGTAAGAGAAGAGTTTGCGGTCGATGCCGTCGCTGAATACGCCCATCAGCGTGCATTCGCCGTACTTGGTACTGCGTGCAACCTTGATGATCGTTGGCTGGGCAATGATCGGCGTGTCAGGGATGTCGGCGTAGTGGGCTTTATTCTCAAGTTCATCATGGGTGTAGAAGCCACTCGCGCCGTTTTTCCAGTTCACTCGCCACTGCGATGTGCTTGCGTCCCACTGGGCTTTGCCTGTCGATCCTCTGCTTACATATCGCTCGGCGTCATTGTCATCGCAGTCGACAAGGTGATGCTGCCTGCATACGACAGCCTTGTCGGCAAGCGTCGGGTTGACAACAGAGCGAACGGCTTCATCTAGCCCAGCTTCAGGATTAGAGAATGTAGGGCGAAGAACAGTATCCCACTCGGCTACTTCCGACTCCTCGTAAATCCAGCGTTGGAAATTGTGCTCACCAATCGCCAGTGCAACTGCGCCATGAGGAGCGAGCCAATACTTCCCATCGTGGAGCACGAATCGAGCGTCGTCATCGCTGGTGAAGATGTCTACTGAGAAAGCATCGTCACAATCCATGTCTGACCATTCGCCGGTGGCTGGCTTGCCCAGCTCAAGATTCTCGACAGCTTCGCGCAGAGCATCTAGCACGCGCTCCACAAAGAAATCATCGAGTTCGAGAGCATCGAGAGAGCGGAACAGATTGCCAAGCGCGCCGAGCAAGGTCTTTGCCTGGGCTGAGATAGCTTGGTCGGGGTTTTCGTTGGGGGTAAGTGCTACGTGGTACATTTCAGAGTCTCCAGGTTAGTTGCGAGGCGTCTCACTGCCTCAAAGAACATGCGACGTTGCATGAATGCGGGTCGATCATTAGCGAGCGGCCCGCGATTCACGAAACGTCACACTTACTCAACCGATCCGCAACAAACCATCTTCCCATGTACATAAACCGACTGGTGCCCGACCGCGACACGATCGTTCTTCACCATCGCTTGCAGGTCAACGAATGCTAGTCCGTGGTAGCTACTGCTTGTGCTGCCAGATGAACCGCAGATAAGGAAGTGGCAACCATCGAGAAGGAACTTGGCTGCTGTCTGAACCGCGCCGTAGTGGAGCCAAACGCGACTAGGTTTAGGAACGATTACCTCGTGCGAATCTGAGAACGATTTCTGCGGTCCCCATTTTCCGACGATTGAGATCTTATCCTTCAGGCGAACGGTAACATCTACATCAGGATCGCCTGTCTTAGCTTTGGTCGAGCGGCGAAAGGTAATCTGCCAATCCTCATCGGCTCGGGCGTGCATCGACCAGCCGTCTTCACGCAACACTCGCCTAAGAAACTTAGCTCGGTCGAAATCGCTCTCTACGTGGTGGGTTGTGTCCAGTGGCGTTTGTTCAATTACAGTGTTCATCAGAATTCTCCAGTTTGAAAGATGTTGCGGTCGTCTCACGGACCATTTGTCTCCACATCGTCAATCCTACGGCTAGGGGTCCATTATTGCAACAGAATATTGACCCAGTTTTTCAAAATGTTCGCACAAATACGACGTCGCGTCGTTTTTTAGGCTTCCGACGACTGAGGGACGACAAAGGGACGAATCTTGTCCAAAACCCTCAAAATCGACCATTTGAGCCAGTTTGAGGCTAAAATCCCGAAAAGGGAGGGCTCTAGCTCGTCGCCTAACGAGCGCGGACGCCTTCCAATGACATCTGACACCTTCCAATTTTCGGATGCGTCAAATCGCGAGGTAGATATGAACAATGCCCGAAAAGTACCTGGGATCGGCAGAGGACCGCAGCAATTCAGCCGCGCTACAATGCCTCCCATGCAATCGCCAATGATGAGCAGCCACCAGCCGACTCAGTTCTCGATGCCGGCAGCCGAAGCCGAAACCGTCGAGGACCAGATTCACAGCTTGGCAATGGAAATCTACGCTGGGCTCATCGTCGACCTGATCGCCAGCGGAAGCGGTGATCGAGAAGCAATGCAAACGCTAGCCAAACACTCCCAAGCAGCCGCAAGAGAATTCTTCCACAACCTGGAGATCGAGAATGCCCAAGAAGTCGCCAGCCAAACCCAAGACATCGACCACACCAACGACCCGAAACAAGTCTAAGGCGCCACCCAGTACAGAAGAAACAACGACCGAAGCAACTGAGAGCTCGAACGAAAGGACTGAGAGCGAAGCGGAGCGGAGCACAGGGCTGGAGCAAAGCACCCCCCAACCATCCACAGCGAAACAAGGGGAAAACGCGGGGGACGATCGGCTTTCCGTTGATTCCACCCCAGAATTCGGCTTAGAATTGCCTCGCGCGTGCATAAAGCCAGGCGAATCGCGGAAGGATTGCTGGGAGCGGATTCGGAAAGAGGGTCGTGCGGCTGGGATGCCACGGCACGCAGCCTACGAGCGGGCAAACGTGGAGACTGAGCGGCTTTTCGCGGAGTTCGATGCGTCCATCGCCAGCTCCGCGCCCGAATCCGTCTATGCAACAGTTGCACAGACGACCGAGCCCGCTGCAATTGCAGTCGCTCCATCCCCACCGAAGGACGATCAAGGCGTATCAGGGCTCTCGGATCTCCCAGCCCACTGGCCAGAGCTGCCAGCCAACGCCCAGTTGCAGGTCGAGATCGCCTGGGTGACGGCAAATCGCCTCCGAGTTCGAGATGGAAGCGGCGTAAACCTCGCCAAAGCACTCAGCCCCGCGCCAAGTTACTCGGCATTATCCTGGCTAGAGACTTCCATCCTCTTTCCAGCCAAGTTTGCCGACATCTCAGTCAAGGCAACCGCCCAATCCGACGACGAAAGGGAGTTTGTACGACGGGAGAAGCTGGCAATCGAGGAGATTCGCAGCATCCTGGCCGAAATGCTGGAGGCAAAGGACGGCTGAAAGTGTGAACCAATGGTACACAAACACAACCCATCTTAACACGAGCATGTTTTTACAGGGAAAACTGACATCCCGAGCACCTCAAATACGAAACTCGTTTCGCTTTTGATGCGTGTGGTGGACGGGTTAATGGCTGTGAGTTGGCTGGAATTGGCTGCACTCGTCACATCGTGACGCCAAATGTCACGAACCTACGGACCTACGCACCTGAAAGCGCCCACATATAGTGGTGGAAGGGCTGCGAGAGGCAGGAGCGTGGGCTGTGAGGGCAGGAGTTGGGAGCTTTTGTGAGCTTGTGGGGCGAAGTTGTGAGGCTTTGTGGGCGCCAAGGAGCATGGACGAGGGCTGTTGAGGGGCAACTGAGGGCGAAGCGATGGCAGAGCGGAGCGGTGGAGGTGGCAGCGGCGAGGGGAGCGGCACGATCGCGACCGGAAAATGGACCGGATGGGGTACCCGGTCGGACCGGGAGTCTCACTATGTCCCTTTCTCCTGAAACCCTGGTTTTAATCTGTACCAGCTTCCCACCCGTGTATATGCTGTTGCTTGGAGGGTAATAAAATGCCGAGCAAAATGTCTGGGACGCCTACTTATGAGATTTGGCGTGGTATGAAACGTCGCTGCCGTCGTGTTGGTGCGAAGGATTATGCGGCTTATGGCGGTCGTGGGATTGTGGTGTGTGGTGGCTGGGTATCGTCGTTTGCTTCGTTTTTAGCGGACATGGGCGAGCGTCCGAGCGTTGACTATTCGATAGACAGAAAGGATGGCGACGGCAATTACTCGTGCGGTCACTGTGAGGAATGTGTGTCGAAGGGTTGGCCTGCGAATTGCCGTTGGGCGACTCGTGCTGAGCAGAGGCGCAACCAGAGCGATGTTCGGTTCTTGGAGTTCCGTGGTGATCGCTTGTGCTTAAAGGACATGGCTACGAAGTATGGTTTGACTAAATCGCAGCTACACAATCGCCTCGCATCTGGATGGAGTCTGCAAGAGGCTTTGCTTACTCCAGTTCGTCAGTGGCAGGGCGATAAGAAGTTCCATCAGGCTCCTGAGTCAGAACGTGATGCGGCGTGGCGGCGCGATGCAAGACGCCGAGAAGATCGTCAGTCAGGAAATTAAACCGCACCCTGCCGGTGCTCTTTGACTCCCTAGTCCATGTCCCTCCCAGGTCAAACCCTGATTTCAGATGCTCTGCCGGGTCCATTGCTACCAGCCGCTAACTATGGTTCCTGGTAGTTTGGATTGTCTCAGTTGTTCTGTATCGTGTTCTCCGTATGCGACGAGGCAGGATGGTCCTCCGCTGTTACCTTTTGCTCTGCGTCCGTCTGTGTGGTGGAAGAACAGTCTTCCGTGAAGGAACATTACTGCGTTGGCACGTTTCCAGACTTGGTTGACGAAACCTTCGACTTCGGTTCTGGCGAATATGAGTGCTGTTCCATGTCCGTGATTGGCGAGTCGTTCCATCCATAGCCATGCTTGGCTGTATGGTGGGTTGAGCCAGACTCTGCCGTGCCAGTCGCGGTGCAGTCCGTCGTCTTCGATGGTGAATGCGTTTTGCGCACAGGACCATGGTTGCGGGATGCACTGGCATGGGTCGAGATCGAATGGACCGAGCGAGTCGATAATTGCTTTGGGTGTGATCCAAGAATCTGAAAGACCTTTGTTTGGTTTGGTGTGCGACCCTATTCCCATTGCTTGGCTCCCTTGGGTCCATTCAGTTTTGCTGCTGCGGCGATGAGGTTTTTGGAGAGGACTGGGTCGACTTTGTATTTGGCTTGGGAGCTTGCTTTGTGGCTTCCTACTTCGGCTTTCTGGTGGATGTAGATGAGGTTTAGTGATTCGAGCAGGTCGAGATCTCGCTGTATGGTTTTTTCGTGGACGTTGAAGATGGTGCCGGTTTTATCTTCGAGGAGTTGGATGGCTTCTCGGATGGTGAAGGTGGTACGGAGGTGGGCTAGGGTGTCGAGGAGTTGGAGGACGCGACGGATTTTGTTTTGGGCGCGTTCCAGTGTTCGTTTAGGTCGAGTGGATTTTGACTTTGATGGTGACATGGCGAGCGACATAGCCTCTGTCTGTCCAGGTTTCTTTGGATGCTGTTTCATGTTGGACGAGCGTTAGGAATTTTTGCCAGGCGAGTGTTGGGTTGGAGGCGTAGTCGGTGATGGCGCGTTTGGCTGATTCGTGATCGTCGTGGTTGTCGCGGTGAGTCACGACCCAGCCTGAGAAGTCAAATGTGTTTGGCATGTGTCAATTTTTTTCGCCGTCGTCTTCGACGACTTCTCCGATGTTTCCGAGTTCTGCGATGCAGAGGACGGCTAGTCCGAGGTCGTCATTGCTGAGGACTATGGATAGGTCGGGTCCTTGGGGATGCCGCAAGAGAAGCGTTGGGGTGACGGGGTATTTGAATTTGGCGCAGATGGCTTCAATCTCGGTTAGTTTCTCGGACATTCTTGTGTGCAGTTCTTGGGCTTTGCTCATGATTTGCTTTCTGTGTGTAGTACGTGCATGCGAAGACCTAGAAAGAAGATCGACCACGACTTCGCATTATCGCGGTGGAACTTAAATAGATGTCGAGTTAGTGCGAGACTAATTCGGCGGTTGCCAACAATGACGCCTCCGATTGAATACCAACCGGCGAACGGATGGCGACACATTTGTTTGTAGAAACGCATTTCAACTCCGTGTTAGAAAGAAACGTTGTTGTCTTGATCTAGGAAAGCTTTGGGCTGCTTTGTGTTTACCCAATACCAAATGTTATCGATCAGTTGTGGTTCTCCATCTTTTCCAAACGGGCATCGCCAACGAAACAACATTGGACCACGTCCATGTCGGTACCCGATGTTCTCGTTGAACCAATCTCCTTCGCCTTGACCCTTGGTTCCTTCTTCGAACCTGAATGGTCGACCATTGCGAGGTTGTGGTGTTATGACGACGCGATCGGATGCGATTGCTTCACTCATGGTTCTTTCTCAATCTACTTGGCAGCTCATGTTGTGACATTCGGCACACTCTAATGAAACGATTGGTTCTTGGGCGTCTTCGGGTATCTCGATGCGCGAGATTTGTGTGTGTCCGCAGATTGAGCAGACAACCTTCCCTTTCCACCACTTGTATCCGTCCTCTGGTTCAGTCTTCTTGTTCATGACTCAAGCCTCTCTAACGAACTCGATTGAAGGTTGAACGGTAACACAGCGCCCTTTGGTAGAACCCACATCCATCGCATGTCAGCAATGTCGACGATTGAGTCGTGCGGTGGGAATATCTCGATGGCAATTCGATCCGGCCAGAAGTGATCTTTGATCGCCTGCATGTCATCCCAGGTAATCGGCAGAGCATAGCCGCGCTTCATAAAGTTCTCGGGTGTCTTAGCGCGAGTGTGCTTGATTGATACTCGCAGAGTGCCTGCCCATGGCGTTCCATCACAGCCAGGCGTAGCGTTGTCCCATACCTGAACAACTACGCCTCGTGCGCGATCAGCATAAGCGAGTGGAGGAGCAAACGGGATGTTGGCTGATTCCTTCGTAATGTCTACAAGTCTCTTTGGGTCGATCATTCATTCATCTCCTTAGTTGATAGACCCAGTAGCTTAATGTGATTGACCCGCCGACGCAATTGGAATACTCTGATGAATGACCAAGCGGCGTGGACGATGACACGCAACGATGACGGTGGACTCCACTACCAAGGAAGATCCCAGAGGCAGCGGTCAATAAGTAGTTCCTAGCAGGTTCAATTCCTGCCTTGGTCACTTTCGATTCTCAAACCTATGGAGACAGAATGATGAAGGGTCTAGTGCTCGCGATCGTGGTGTTGTTCTCAGCGACGTGCTACGGACAGAGCCCGTACCAACTCGACACGCGACCAGCTCCGTACATTCGCTACGGTGAGCGGTACGTCAGTCCCTATGCAAACCCGCCGAGGTTGTATTCAGGTGGCTCGTACATCGGTGAGTTGAGTGCCAATCGTTACGCGCCAGACTCAGTGTCGAACCCGTATGGTCGATACGGTAGTCGGTACTCAGCAGAGAGCATCAACAACACGCACGGTCCTTACGGACGTTACAGAACGCAGCCGATCTGGGTTTATCCGTCGCCTCGCTAGTTCATAGAAAGTCGCGAATGTTTGTTGTTTGGGCTTATCTCTACGTCTTGTACTGGGACTCTCGTGGGTCTTATACAGTTCGTGAGAGCATCCTAAAACACTTCGTCGCGCAGCAGTGCAGCCCAAAGCGGGATAGGCTCCGCGATGTTCCAGAGCAGAAGCCATCTACATACGGTTAGTTGGCTGTTGATATTGAAATCCATGAGTGAAGGGGTTGAGCAGTCCCCGTTTTGAGTTCCGCAAGGATGGATCGTGGTTCAATCAAGTCGCTCAAGTGAACCAGGGCAGTTCGAGCAGCCGTCTGTGAAGCGTGGCCCGCGTGGAGACGGTTGCATTTGTTAACATCGCAAGGGGTTGGAAGTGAAACGTATAGAAGTCAAACCAGGAGACCAGTACGGCGATCTCAAAGTCGTGCGCGAGGTCGAAGTCTCAGCACTGGGCAAGCGACAAGTCCTGTGCAAGTGCGAGTGTGGCAATCAAGCGACAGTGCGACTCGGTCATCTGCGCTCAGGTCACTCTACTACATGCGGCAAGTGTGGCGTTGAATACAAGGGAGAGCGAAAGACCATCGCGCAATGGGCTGAGCAGTACGGCATAAAAGAGTCGACGCTACGCGCTCGATTGAAGACGATGGACATTGGTGAGGCACTCAAGAGGGGAAGCTGAACGAAAAAATTGACTAGATGTGCTTCCACTTCCTGCGTCGAACAATAAGCGAGACATTCGACTGTGTTACAAGAAAGTCCTTGGCTATAGCAGTTTGTGATTCTCCACTTGCTGCGCGTGCTCGGATATCCAAGACATCTGCATCTGTCAGCTTGACCATTCCATGCCTGCCGCCTTTGTTAGATGTGCCATGCAAGATCATGTCTTGTGAGTTTTCGCAAGGAGTGCCCCAGGCAAGATTAGAGACATGGTTGTTAGTCCTAATGCCATCCAAATGCCTGCACACCATGCCGTCAGGGCATGGACCAACAAACACCGTAAGCACCAGCGAGTGTATTTTGACTGTCCGCTTGTGCCCATCGTGACAGAGACAGACAGTCTGATAACCGTCTCTATCTGTTCCAGGTTTTACCCTCATGGCATATTGCCAAGGCTTGTCTTTCCCTTTGCCATTTCTAGGACAAACGGACATGACTATGCCGTTTTCATCAATCGCATATCGCGGATAGCCAGGGATTACACGAAAGCCAGCAGGTACCGTAGAATCGGAATCAGACATTGCCTTGCTCCTTACAGCAGGTGGTGTTGAGAAGTCCGTTCCGATTTAGCAGATCGGGCGGACTTCATTTTTATGACACTGGCATTGTAGTAGAACGGGTGATCGGTGGAAACCAAAACAGCAGGCCCATACTACGATATGGTACCACGCGATCCAATTGAGAATCTTCGCTGGCGCATTCGCTGCCGCGAGCGTGCAATCGTCGACAGGCGATTCCGCGACGTTCTTCATCAAGCGTGCATGCAGGATCTCTGCTTTTGGATGGCGTTCGCCTGCATTGGGGAGAACACTCGCGTAGTTACTAATCGCGGACCTGTACCAATCCAGGATGTGACAGCGAACGATTTAGTGTGGGACGGCGCTGAGTGGGTTTCTCAAGGCGGCTCTATTTACAAGGGTCGTAGGTCCAGTATATTTGCGTACAAAATTAACGTCACTCCTGACCACAAAATTTGGACGCAACATGGCTGGAAACCCGCAAGTGAAAGACATGACCGGGAAGGTGTTCGGATACCTGACGGTTATTCGGAGAAATGGCAGCTACAAAAATACAACGAGGGCTGCGTGGCTGTGCCGCTGCAAGTGCGGCAAGGAAACTACTGTAGCTGGCGACAATCTTCGCGGAGGCAAAAGCACGAGCTGCGGGTGCAAGTCGAACGAAGCCAAGTTCACTCATGGAATGAGCAAAAGTCGAGCGTTCAATATTTGGAGCGGTATGCTTCAGCGGTGCACGAACAAGCGGTGCAAGGCTTGGAAGCATTACGGCGGACGTGGCATCAAGGTCTGCGAGCGGTGGATGAAGTTCGAAAACTTCTACGAGGACATGGGAGACCCACCAGCGAAGCTCTCGCTAGATCGCATAGACAACAATGGCAATTACGAGCCGGGCAATTGTCGTTGGGCTACATGGTCGGAGCAAATGATGAATCAGCGACAGAGAGCAATGGAGAAGTACGAAACGTCGGATGGTCCGATGACTAT
>ERZ650304.607-NODE-607-length-17374-cov-5.139615_pt1 | contig 17374 bp, 2 predicted proteins | sample MGYA00376240_ERZ650304 | MGnify/ENA primary metagenome ERZ650304 (study PRJEB26733, sample SAMN07839271) | wastewater metagenome | biome: small river; feature: stream; material: water | place: USA: North Carolina | collected 2016-03-01 ...
ATTAGTAGCATTGATAATCTCTAAGGCTTGTTCTTTAACGTTATCAATAGCACCATTGATAAGGGTATCTAATATCTCCCAAACCTTCTTACCCTTATTGCCTCCACTATATTCTCTTTCTGATATAGAAGTGTATCCTTCATTAAGATTAAATGTAATAGCTTTATCTTCAAGATCTACCATATGAGAGCCTTCACTTACATAATTAACATAAGCTAATGCTTTAACAAAGTTAGCAAATGCTCCTGTTAATGCTACTCCAGCAAAGTTATCATTATAAGTTTTTAATTGGTGTAATAGATTATTAGGATTCCTAAGCTCATTCATATCAAGCTTTCCATAGATTAGCTTTAACTTAGTAATAACACCAATAGAGTTATCAGCAAAGATTGCAGCTTTAATATCCTTATTAGTAATCTTGAATGTGTTAGCATCAGGATTAATAGAGATAACCTTACTGATGTTATCAGCAGTTATTCCCCATTCCTTAAACTTCTGTACAATCTCGAAGTCAGGACTATCTTCCTTCATTAGAGCTAAGAACTCTGGGGTAATAGAACCATCTTTACCATACACTTTAATAGGACGACTAGGATGATATAATTCCATATCAATGTCAAAGAAGTCCTTCTTAATAGGATCGAATGAGATAGGTTGACCCATGTCCTTTATATTACGATCATGTAATAACATATACAACATAGCATATGCTTTCTTATTCTTTAATGTACCTTCTAAAGCTTGATAAGCTAACTTGTAACTTTGCTTATGCTCTCTAACTGTTTGTTTATCTGTTTCTTTAGAATTAAATGACTCTTCATAAGCATTCATTAAATTAGTATACACTTCAATCTGGCGATCAAACTCGTTGAAGCTTAGTTTAGTATCTGTACTACCTTGAATCATATTCATTTCTTCAAAGTTGTTGATTTCGAAACCATGAGGCCATCCTAAACGTTGACCTGCTTCTACTACTATATTATCTTTTAGATCTCTTAAAGGGATTAATTTCTTTTTACTATTCACTAATAATTCAGTGCGGACAGCAAATAAACTATCCACGTCAAAGTCAGATCCGTGCAATGCTACAAGTTCTTCAGGAGCAATGATGATATTACTACTAGTATTTACTGATGCTACTATCTTAAAAGGAATAGCAGAGTGAATACCTGTGGTAGGAATACGTACAGCATACTGAAGCTTGGTTAAGAAGTCAGGATAGACAATCTCCCCATCTTCATAGCCCTTCATTTTAAGCCACCAAGCAGGTGCAATAACCTCAGCTACTTTTCCTGTATAAGAAGAAGTATCTGTTTTCATTAACAGTTTAGTAGGAACCATATAAGTAGAATCATCATTGATGTTGTCTACCATAGCTTTCTCAGCTTCTGTTAACTGTGAGTAATCTCTAATAAACTTCTTTTTCTCTTCCCAAGTATCAAAGTTATTGTTGATAGCATGAGCACCAAACTTAGCACGTAAGCCACGTTGAACAGAATGAGGTAATGTATAGAACTTATCTACCTTCTTCTTTTGTTCCTCAGTTAATTGCTTATACGTAAGTACTTGATCCCCAATCCTATGCACACTAACACCTTTAGGTGTCTGTAATACAAGTTTACTACCTGTACCATGTACTGCTTTAATACTTTTCTTAGATGCAGTGGACATGAAACTAATATGTACTTTACCAACTAATGCTGGGAAGTTTAAAGGTACGATGTATTTGTTTCCTTCCTTAGCACTTAGTAGTTCAGTAAACCTTTCACTACCTGGTACATCTTTAATACTCTCAATAATTATTTGTCTTACTTTTTCCTCATCAAAAGTAAATGAACCATCTGGATTCTTAACATACTTTAATCTCTTTTTAAATCTATCAAAAGACATATTTGTTAAGATACCATCAATCTCATATACAGCTTCAGCAACATCCTTATTTTTACCATTAACATTAATGAAATATGTTAACTGGCTAAAGTTTGTAATGTCCCCTTCAGTTGAACGAGGATTAGATTGGATAGAGTAATATTTAGTAGGAACTATTACAACACCATTGTGATCCTTATGAGTCTCTAAGTGTTGTGAGATAGTCTCACCATTCTTTAATGTACGTGCTGGTCTTCCTACTTTAAAAGCAGAAGCCATATGAAACTCCATTATGTTATTCTTTTCCATGTCCTGTGCTAACTCTTTTAACTCAGGAAACATCTCTTGTAATGCTGGTGTTAATTCGATACCCGCATTCTTAGAGAACCTTGATATACCTAACTTATCTAAGAAGTAAAGCACAGGTTTAATCACATCACCTACTTGGTAGAAATGACTATACCCTGCTTCAAGTTGTGTTCTCCACTTAGGTAAGTAAAACATCTGAGCATCCGTTAACTTATAGTCAATACCATAGATACCTTCTAATCCTTTAGCAAAGTCATTCCACTTATTGAAGTAGTGTGAATCATCATCTGCTACTATAATAGCAATCTCTCTAGGCATACCTATAACTTCATTAGAGAGGCCTAGTAACCCTGGGGATCCTGGACCACTAGCACGTTTAGTTAAGTCAGCATTATGTTTGTATTGCCCTATATCACCAGTATAGAACTGGTTAATAAAATGACCATTAACATAATTCATCTTATAAAATTCTTGTACAGCTACATAAGTGAGATACATTTGTGCTAACTTATATTGAGGTATAGCAACATTACGTTTCTTTAATTGAGAATTAAATTGTTCTTCGTATGTATCTAAAGCTCCTTGATTAACTACATCATGATTCATTAGCTTACTAACTAAAGAAGTCATTAATGATAAGCTATTATGCTCAACATCTTGGTTCTGCTCTCTCTTCTCAAAAGCTTTATTAGCTAATAGATGAAAGAAAGCCTCATTAGCATCAGCATTAAATTGATTCTTTACTTTATTTAATAATTCCTTCTGACCATTAGGTGTCTTTAACTTTTCTTTAATTTCCTCATCCGATAAATTAGGAAAGAACCTTAAAGCTGCTTCTCCTTTATCACCAGCGATCTTTACACCATCAGCATACTTTACACCATTCAAAACTACTGGCTCAGATGACAAGCTATCCATCCATTCTTTTCTTGCTACTTGTTGTCTTAAAGCATCAAGAATATGGGCATCAGTAGCAGAGTGGGACATTAATGGAATCTCGTGACCATATATCTTAGGCTTATTAGAAAGTGTATAACAGAATTGTATATACTTACCTTCTTTAGCACTCTTATTAATCATAGATTCAAACCCAAAGCTAAACATACGAGTAATCCAACCAACGGTTTGCTCATTCTTATATTTAGTAGCTAAGGTATCATCACTAATAACTGCCTTATCTATTCTTACTTGAGTCTTTTGAGAATCATGCTCAATCAATCTTCCTAATCCAGATTTAAGGAAAGGATTATATTGGAAGAATTTAAAAGCTGGATTCTCTTTTCTTAAGAACTCAGGTAACATAAACGCTCCACCGCCTTTACGTTGCGCTTCTCTAATCTTAGTTAGTTGCTCATGTATACGTGTTAACCAGCTACCTGTTACAAATAAATAGTTACGTTGCTTATCACCACTAATGTAGCTAGTGTTACCACCAAAGTTTCTAGTAGCTGCAATGACATCTACAATAGATCCTATATAACCATTGATATTATCAAGTAATTCATCTTTCTCTTTCTCTGTAGATAACTTATTACTACGAACCATCTGGAAGATGTTCTTTAAAGAGCCTAATATAATTTCTGCTTGTAATTCAGTACCAAAGAATTGAGAGAAGTTCTTAACTCCTAACAACTTAAATATAGATTGTACTTTATTAACAGCTTTAATGTCAGAACCAATAATAGTTAACACTGCTGCTGATCTATTCTTTCTCTCATTTACATCTGCTTCAACTACTTTAATAACAGCTTCACGCATACGATCATCCACAGATTCCTGAGCACCAATAGCACGATTCTTAATATACCTATGTTCTAAACTAAATACTGGTTTATCATCTTCACCAATCTCACCACCTTCATTTACTAATCTAGTAATCCCAACAAATGGATCTCTAGTAATTAAACTGCCAATACCTGAACGTAATCCTGCAATGAAATCTGCGGCATGTCCTTTTCTATAAGTAACTAAGAGTAAGTTATATAACTGTTGATCGCTCATGTCAGCTGTAGACTCCTTACCAATCATAACTGGATGTTCTCTAAGCTGTTGAGCTGCTCTGTATATGAATTTACCTGTATCCTGTTTTCTACCATTGTGCATGGTAATTTTAGAATACCTATACACAACTTCATTATTCTCATTAAAGATAAGCAACTTATTATTAGTCATCTTAATCTTAGGCGATATGAACTTCTGTTGTGTTACTCCATTATTATCTTTGTACTCGTATATATCATTCTCGAATGCTAAGATGTACATCTCTGATATAAAGTTAAACACAGTATTAACCTGTGGATTACTCTTACCACCAATCTCCTCAGCATTGTAAGCTAACTGACTTAAGAAATGTTCAGATGAGAAGTCTACCCCTACTAGCATTTGTTTAGCTAACATGAATACAGTCTCACGAGGTATATGATGTACAACCTCTGTCTTAGTTATAGTTACTCCATTCTTATTAACCATAGGTTGACCTTCCTTATTAAGGACAGGTACTTCTCTAGTAACAAATAGAGTACTCAATAAGTTCTTAACATTCTCTAATAAAGACGAGGCAAAGTTTAATTGGTTAACGTCTAAGATCTCATCACGTAATGATGGGTCTTGTAGTAACTCTTCTTCTTCCTCCATAGTAAGCTTACCACCAGTAGTGATTACTACGCTTCTATATACTTCTTTAAATACATCTAAGCCTTTATCTAATGTAAGCACTTTAGATAACCATGCAGGTACTTCTTTACCTTCTCTAATCAATTGCATCTTCTGGTCGTTGAAGTCTTGCCTTACAGCTTCTTCAGCTTCATCAATTGTTAAAGGTACATTAAAGAGTTCTGTAGACTTACCTTTTTTAGGTACTCCTTTTACAGTAACATCTTCTATACGTTCTTTTATAACAACTCCTTTAAAGGAACCATCTCTATTAGTTATAGGAGGCCAAATCTTAACACGGTTAGCTTTAAGGATAGCTTCCTTAGCTTTATTATAGTTATCAGCAGCATCACCATAGTTCATACCTGGAGTACCAAACCACTCTGAGATCTGAGATAAGTCAGCTTCACCCTCAATATTCAATGGAGCATTCTTATCAAAAGAAAATACACCTTGATCTACAGCTTCAAAGAAATCATTTAACTGCTTCATCTGATTGTACTTAAAGCTAATGATACTTCTTAAGTAAGTAAAGAACTTACGTAAAGCTTTAGCTACAAAGTTCATATCTTGATTGAATGCTTGATACTGACGTGCTAACCATTCTTCTACTTCTCTATCAGAACTAATCTTATCTCCCATGACATCTCTAGCTGTTTTTAACATAGCTGAGTATTCCTCAGCAGTTAAGTACACCTTAGCTACTCTATGGAAAGCCTCATGTCGAAGGATACGTGCATATACACTACCATCATCATTAGTTTGTAGATAGATTATTCCTCTCTCATAACGACCCCAACGTGATCCACCAAAACGACGAATCATATCTTCCTTAGTTAGGAAAACAATGTTCTCTGGATTAGAAGCAAACTTCTTACCAAATATCTTAGTAGCAGCTTTGATGATTGTGTCTTTACTAACAGCTGGTCCTAATTGGTCTGAACCCATTACGTCTTCAGCTAAATCTGCATAACCATCCTCTTCATCTTCATTATAATCATCTGTATTAGAAGGCTTATCTACTTCTGTATTATCTATATCAACTACCTCATCATCTTGTTCAGTAGTTTCACTAGCACGTTCAGCAGGAGCTTCTTCACTTGAGTAGCCCTGGCTTGTCTCAGGAGTAGCTTGATCTAATACAATCTCTGTAGGATCAATTGATTCTAAATCGATCTCAAACTCTTCAGCTAAAGCATCCCAAGTATTTCTACGTTCTGCATCATCCTTATTAGGCATACGGATCTCATCAATGTTAGTTGGCATACGTAAACCGAATCCCTCATTAACAGTGCTTTCTCCTTGAGAATCAAAAGCTTGATCACCAATCATCATATCCAATGTCTCTGTTGTAAGAGGCAATGAAGTTTGCTGAGTAGTCTTACCTGTACGATCTTTGTGAGTATAATCAGGAAGTCTTCCTCTCTTACCAGTCTTAGCAGCATCATCAATATCCTTAGTTCCTAGAGCAGCTAATAATGAGATACCAGTAAAGTATTCTCTACTTGAGTCTGGCTTCTTCTTATTAACCCTGATGAACTGTCTCTCTCCTGTCTTAGTATTAAAGAAAGAAGAGTTAGCTTGTGCTATTCTATTAAATACTTTCTCAGCTGGCCCATTAGCTCTAGAGTTAAGTACCATATTGTTATCAATCAAATCAATCATGAAATCAATTGGATTAATATCAGCATTAGTTACCTGTCCTCTAGTGATTAATGTACCACCATTCTTAAAGTTTTTATAAGTACGTCCTTGATCATCTACTAATGACTTGACGTGTATATCATAATTAGCTGGACCTCCTTCTTTAGGAATATCTATCTTAACATGTAAGTTATGATATTCAAATACCTTTCTCCATACTTCATTACCATCTGCTTTCTCAATTAAGAAGAACCCAGGATAATCAGGATGCTCAGTATATTTCTTATTACCAATTGTCTTATTACCTTCTACTATCTTACGACTACCTTTAGTACCAGTAATTAAGTAGCGGTCTAAGAAACCTCCTATACTCTCACTAACATTAGTAGGAGCTACTGTTTCATCTAACTCTATATCAGTTGATGTTACAGGCTCATATACAGCATTACGAATAGCCTTGATTAGATCAAGTACCTTAGCTGTATCTTCCTTAGCCTCAGATAACTTAGCCATGATATCATCATGTACCCTAGAACCTGTATTAAGGAAATGAGTAAACACCTCAGATTGAGTACGCTTATGAGTAGTACCATCCTGTGTAGTGTAATCAAAGTCCTCAACGAACTCTAAACCTCCCATGACAATAGGATTACCACCAATGGTAACCTTCTCTAGGATAGCTTGTAATTGCTTTACATCAGCAACAAACTTCTGTAGAGGAGCTAAGAAGCTAGCATCCTTAGTACTATTAATTCTACGACGAGATAATGGTACATGTATATTCTCTACCTTACCATTACTGTGAGTAATCTTCTGTAGGAAATAAGGTATACCAGCCTTAACTACTTTAGGGTTAAGACCTTTATCTGCAATATCTTTAGAAGTGTATATAGCTAAGTCCCAAGAGTCTCCTTTGTAATTAGAGTTACCTCTTAGCAAGTAGCTAGTAATTAAATCATTCTTCTTTGTTCTTAGGAACTCTGCAAAGTTAATTAGAGGCCCCCAGTTTAATCTTTTGTTCTTAATGACATTAACCCTAGCTCTACCTAAGATAGAATCAGGATGGATGTTAGTTACAGTATCTGTACTAGTTCTTCCTCTGAATATACTGTTAGATAAATCTGATGGCTTACGTGTATCCCACTCAGGATCATTTAAGCGGTCTCTAAGGAACTCAGGAAGCTCATGCTTATCTTTAGTATTGACTTCATCTTTACCAATCACTCCTATCTTAGTGATAGAACCATCTGGGTTTACTTTAACAACAGTAACACCAATAGCATCATCACCATTAGGTAACTTGTAATGAGTACGCACATATAGAACTTCATCCCCTTGCTTTAACAAAGGCTCTTGATCCTTACTACGTTTAGTAGCAGAGGATTGTGGATAGCGTACATTATGTACTGCTCCCTGCATATCAATAGGACGAGACTCTTCTAGAACACTCTCTTCTATTTCATTCTTATTTATATTTTCTTTATTCTCTTCTCTTACTTCTTCATCCACATCCTCAGTGATCTCAGTATCAGCTTCATCCTCCATTGTATTAGTAGGAGTTGCTTGTGTCTGAGCTACTGCTTGAGATGGATTAGCTTGTAACCCAAAGTCAGCTTTCTTTAATGCTTCTAATTGATCCTCAAGTGTTTTAACAAAAGCATCTAACTCATCTTGAGTTGGTGCATTACGTGTTTCACTAGGAAGAAGATTCTTAGAGTCATTAGTAAAGCGTATTTGATTACTAGCTACAGCAACAAACTTAGTAGCTCTAGATGTAGCTACATACATAGCTTTATTATACAACTCTAGATCTACTTTATCATTGTTCATAGCATTAGGCTTAGGAGCTAGATCACCAATAGGATCAAGCATAACGTATGCCTCATCCACAGTATGACTTTGAGCTTCTAAGTAGTTAAACACTCTCACATCAGTTATACCTAATGAAGCTAGTCTTTTTCTCATAGCGTCTGCTATCTGATCTGTATTAACGATCAATAGCTTAGTACGCCCATTGTTCTTAGACTTCTCCATTAATGTAACTAACTGATCTACAGTCTGTACACCCATAGTACCAAAAGAATTGTTACTCCTATCTGTCATAGCATACATAGCTATTGACTCAGGTAGTTCTGCTTTTCCTTTGAATGCTTTTTGTAAAGAGATTATATCAACATCATCTGTTCTATAAGTAATAGTAAGAGGATCAATCATTATAGTATTTCCTAATACATTTGACTCTACGAATGCAGATGTCTCTCCTTTAGTAATCTGAGAAGGATCTCCCAACATCAGTATCTTAATAGGAGTACTCTTTAAATTATTTATTTCTTTTATCTTCTGCTCTACCTTAGCCAACTCATCCTTAGTTAATAAGCCTGCCTCGTCTAATAAGATCATATCCTTCTTAGCAAGTTCAGCATTATCAGTAGCTAGGAACTTCTCTAAAGGATTAGGCTCATCAATACCTGTAGTCTCTCCAATGGAATTAAGTAAAGTATTACTAGCAGATGTAGTAGGAGCTAATGCTATTACATTATCTTTAGTAATGTTTAATACCTTGAATAGTAACTTGATAGCTACTTGTGTTTTACCACTACCAGCAAATCCTACAAGCGTAGCACTTAAAGCTGGTGAATGAAACCAATTAACTAATTGTCGTAATGCAATGATCTGTTGTTTAGTAGGAATAAGATTAAAGCTTTTGAAAGCACCAATCTCATTCTGTAGATATGTAATAGTATTAAACTCAGATTGCAGACGTTCCTGTAATGTAGTCAATGCAATCATATGTTCATGCTGCATTAATAGGTTATCAAAGAAAGCTATTTGTTTTCCTTCTTCTACACCAGCAAACCTACCTTCAGTCTGTGCTATCTTACTTACATTCTTTAATAGGATAGATAAGTCATTAGTTTTTCTAAACTCAGATATAACAGAGTTACCATCAAAAGCAATCTCTGGATAAATAGCCATTAGGAGCTTTCCTAAGAACCTTTTAGGATTAACAAGGTAATCAGTTACCCCATTAGTAGAAAGTGCTCCTACAGCCACGTTAGACGTAGCCTGAGCAAATTCTATAACGCTTAACATTATATCATCATAAGTATTCTTAATCTCAGCATTAAGTTGAGTAGTAAACGTTGCTTTATCTCCTATACCATTTACTACACTTTCTAATGCTCCTAAAGCATAAGCATGTTCTAAGTAATAGACACCATTAGCATCTTTAACTAGTAGCTTTTTAAACTCTTCTATGATCTTATTATATGTATCATATGAAAATAAACCATGCCCTAATAATGTACCAAACACTTCATCAATGTTTTCTGATGGGGTGTAATTAATACCAATCTGATCTGCAACAGCTTTAGTACTAGTAGTATAACTCTTCTGTTGTGCTAAGTCTTTATCAGCTAAACGTTTCTTAACAGCTTCTTGAGCATCAGTTAACTGTTGCTTTAAAGTATTAATTGTCTCACGTATATTCTTGAATGTCTTATCAGAAGTAGTTTGTAAATGCTTATGATCATTCAATACATCTTCAAGCCACTTAAGCCTTCTCTCTAAGTAAGAGAGATTAGCTGTAGCTAAATAGTCATCATCATTAATAGCTTGGTTAGTTTCCTTGGCTATCTCATTTAGATAGTGGTCATGTACAAACTCTCCCTCAACCTCATTACGAGTTCTTGATTGAGCTACATGAGGAGCAGTGATCTGATCTTTATTAGATTGTACATCACTATCAACTTTATCTAAACGATCTATATTGTTTTTAATAGCACGAAGTTTACCTGCATAATCAGGATCTTCAGCTTCAGCTGTACTTAATAAGTTATCTAGATCTTCAGTAGTATTAGTTTCTACACTATCTCCAAAACCATCCTTAATATCTTTTACTTTACTTAACTCTTGTCTACGGCGATCCTCAATTCTATTGCTGATCTCTGTAACATCTTCATCATCTAACTTAGCATCAGCTGTACGTACATAAGCCACAACATCTAAGATGTCATGACCTAATGCTAACATACGCTTAGCTATGTTTGTTTTCTCACGTTGTCTAAGTAAAGAAGTAGAGTAGATATCTTCTAGCTTATCAGCACCTGCTGTCTCACCTATACCGCGAGTCATCTCTCCAATACCTTGACGATATGCTAGTACATTCTTCTGAGCATCAGTTCCTTCTTTCCAGATCTTCTCATTAGCTTTACGTTCTCTTGTGAACTCTCCACTAGCGATCTTTTTATTCTCTTCTAAGAGTCTTGCTATCTGACGTTGCTTAAGAGCTGTAAAGACTTCGAAGTCATCGTATATCTCATTTAAAGATTGCTTAACCTTCTCAGGATCCATCAAGTCTTTAAACAACTTAGTACGTCTACGTTCTTTACGTTCTTTCTCTCTAGCAGTTTCATTACTATCATCCCCAGTCTTGAGTGATGTAGGAGTTGATGTTCTACCAAACTCATCCATCTCTGATGCCATGTTAGCTGCTGATGCTTCAAACAACTGTCCCTCTAACTCATTAATCATTAAGCTATTTCTAATAGCCTTCTTACGATCGTTCTTAGAGATACCTCTAAAGTCGAATAACTCTAATACACCACCTAGGTAATTAGCATCATCGATCTTATCGTATTCTTTCTTAGCTGCTTTGAATCTAGCAATCTCCTGAGCTGCAGTCTGTGGTGTAAAACCATTGGTTCCCATCTCACCCATCTTCTGCACATGCTCAACAAAGTAATCTTCTTTACCTTGCTTAAGGATATCTTCATACACACCATACTTATATTGCATGTAATCAAACTCGTTACCTAAGCTAGATACGTTACCTAATAACTTACCTGCTTTATGATAACCATAGAAGTCACTCACAATAGAGATAGGGTGCATAAATGATAAAGCACCAGTAGCTATTGCTCCGGCGTTAACTGATGATCTAAACTCTGAATCAGCATAAAGATTTCTATCACCTTTATAGAACATAGCCTTCTCTACTTCCCAACGATCCTCTGCAGTTTGTTTAGTTGCAGCAAATCCAGGGAGGTTAGTTTCTTTACTCCAATCTACATTCTCGCTATCAGCAAATCTAGTTTTGTTTCCTAATACTTTATCTAAGTACTGCTGAGTAAATAAGAACTGGCTACCTTCTTCATTCATCTCTGAATTCAAAGTAGTAGCTATAGCAGCTCCTTTCATAGCTGTACGTGTCCATCTATTACCTATACCAATTGTCTCAGCTATCTTAGAATATGGTGTTACAGCTAACCCTAACTCTAACATATCTCCATACATTAAAGCCATGTTCTTAGCACGTAATCTATCCATGCCACCATCAGCTTTTAAACGCATTTGACGTAAAGCCTTTTGATGTTGTGGTTGTTCTAGATCATCCTGTGTTAGATGGTTGTCTTCCATGTACTTACCAATCTGAGTTTGATACGCTTCATTCCAAGCATCTCCCATCTCAGCTTGTGTTTCCATATCACGAGACTTCCACGTAGCTGCTAACTCTCCTAAAGTAAATCCTATAGTAGCTGCAGCTTGGTACACAGGAGGAATAGGAGTCTCCATACTTGTAGCTAACCTAGTGATTAGTTTCTTACCAATCCATGGTGCTACTATCTGAGTCATCTGCATACCTAACATACTAGCACTAGATCCTACATCCGTACCTGCTTCATACTTTAAGTAATCACCAATGTTTGAATTAGGTTCTTGTGCATAGATCTGTTGCATGATCTTATCAGGTAAATCTAAGTTACGCTTAGCTATATCCTCAGTACCTCCCCCGATCATTCCGCTTAAACCGCTACCATGCTTAATCTCTTCCTCTAATCTATTCTTCTCAGATAAGGAATCAGCAATATACTTTTCTTTCTTCGCTAAAGTTAACTCAAGCTTCTTATTTAACATATCAGTAAGATACTGATTGTTACTATCTTGTGCTACCTTTAATTGAGAACGTACATCATCTGCATACTCATCAAACTCATCAACCTTCTTATCTATGTTACGGATTTGAGATTGTGTTGAGCTTACTCCTGCTTGAGCCATAGCATTAAGGAAACTATTAATGGTAATTCCATTACCTACAGTAGTTTGCATTAAGTTTGGATTCAGTGTAAGCTTAGGATCATTGCTTAAATAAGCAGGTTGATCCTTTACTCCTGAAATAAAACTTTGCTCTCTGTCATAATGAGTTCCTAGCCCTAAAGCTACATAGTGATCTCTTATAAGAGGATTTGTTAGTGGGTTAGGATTTGTTCCTTCTGGCATGTTAATTATATAATGCTGTTAAAAATTTAGTTAGGTAATCTTGTACTGTAGCATTCTTAGGCAAGATTCCTCCATTGTTTTTCTTTATCAATTGGTTTAAGCTATGTTGAGCAGCTGCATGAGCATGATCAACATCTCCTTTAAACTCTTTTAATTTACTAAAGAAGGTAGATAAGTAAACCTTAGTACCACCCTCTCCTTGGAAATGTAATAACGCTGATAACAAGTCGTCTGACATTCCATTATATTGTGACTTTAATTTGTTAATTGTAGGTTTGTAGTCATGTTCATAAACATACTGCATGTACTTCTCTTGCGCTTCAGGCGAGTTTAGAAACTCTTCTTTACTTTTCACACCAGTTACTTTCATAATCATGGTATGATGTCCACTACGTTTACCTGTATTCTTTTCTTTTATCTCATCGCCCCATAAGAATTGATACTTACCAACAGCTGAAGAATCAGAATTAGTTGATTTATATACATCCTTCTTATCTTGCTCCACATGAGCTAGTGCTTTAGAAAAGTCTTTAAACTCAAATGTCCCAGCTTGTGCTACTTCTTTGGAGCTATCCCCAGAGGATTGCTGGTTGGTCTCTGAGGTTGATTGGGGTTTACTGGAGTAGAAGCATTACCATTAGTTATAGTAGGTAAATGATCTAAGTACTCCATTAGACTTTCCTTAGAATATTTATTCTGTACATATTGGCTAATAGTATTTTGGAATTGGATTATACTCTTTGCAGTCTCTAGGTTAGGATGAGTTGCATAACTCTTACTTAGATCTGCTAAAGTACTTATTATACTATTCTTACTCTCTCGATCTATACCTGCATAGTTCTGCACAAAGTTGTTTATACCATTAGTAAACTCTGTTAATGTTTTAGGATCTTGTACTAATCTATTAGCTAATTCTGCTGTATTTCTTTGAGCTCTTAGGTCTGAGAACTCTTGTTGCCATGTAGGTAATTGTGCTTTAAGAATAGCATCACTTCCAGCCTTAGCCATGTTATATCTATTAACTGTCTGAGGGTCATTCATAGGAACTTCAAGGTTCATAGGAATTCTAAAGTATTCTTTACCATCTCCTTTAACTACCTTTGACATTTTTCCCTTAGATATTAGATCTTCAAATAAGGTTTCTATATTAGGAGTACCAACATCTGGGGCCCATGAATACCCACTTTCTGCAACATTCCATCCTTTTGATTGTAAGGTAGGTACTAATGTCTCATCGAGTAAATCAAAGTCAGCTGGGATATCCATAGAGCCTTTAACAAATTTACGGTCTTCTATATTAACTACATTGTTTCCTGTTTGAGGAACCCAATCATATCCTCCTAATCCTATAATAGCTGTACCTAAATTAGATACTTGATCCTTCTCCATCTTAGCTTTAATAGATTTATAACCTTCTAATAATGATTTAATACCCTGAGCAGAATTTAAATCTATACCAGCCTTTAAAGCAGATCGTTGTGCATCTAAGAAGCCTGAAGACTTCTTTAAATCTTGGAAAGCACTTTCCATCTTTTGATCTAAAGCACTCTTAGCTTTCTCGTATTCATTTATATCTTTCCAACTTTGATGTGTTTTAGGTAAAGAGTTTAATGCCACTTGTGTGGTTTTCATTGTATAACCATTATCACCATATAAATCTATACCTTTTAATGCCGCAGCTCTTTTCTCTATATCCGCACCTAATGTGTGGTTACCAAAATACTTAGTAGCTAAAGCTGGGATCTCTTGTTCTAAGATAGTAAGTACTCCAGCTGTGTTAGGATCTTTAGCAAGATCTTGTACTATACTAGCTGTAGCAGCTTCTTTAGGAGTACCAAATGTAGATACAGTAGCTGGTGTATTAAAGAACTCATTACCTGCTGTAATACCTCTAAATGAATTAGTGTTAGGATCATAATTTTCCATACCTAATACTAAGCCCATCTCTGATGGCGAGGCATTCTTAGTTTCTTCAAATAAGAACCAAGGATTATTAGTGTAACCCATATCTCCTGTACCACTACTACTTGATCCTTTACCTGTACTTCCAGCTAACTTAGAAACATCATAATCAATCTGTTGGGCTCCGTGCATCATGATCATAGCCTTAGCTTGATCCTTCTTAGAGAGCTCTTCAAACTTCTTACCTCCGAATGTAGTAGTAAATCCAGCAGTGTTCTTTAACACAGCATCTGGAACTACTCCTTTCATGTCATTTCTCCATTGTGAGAAGTTATTGGTATTCATGTAATCAAAAGATCTTAGCTCTGCTAAATTAGCAAGGCCTTTAAAGTCCTTACCTGTTATCTCTTGATCATATGCTTTACCATCAGGCCCCATAACAGTCTTAGTACCTAATGTACTCTTCTCCCATTTATCCCAATAAGGTTTCATAACAGGATCAATACTAGTACGTGACTCATAGTTTAATTTACTGAAGTCACTGTTCTTAGTGGAGTTCCAATTAAACAAATCAGGTTCTCCTACATACTGGTTAGTAGAAGACCATTCTGCATTAGCTTCATTCTTCATCTTCTCCGCTAGAGAAGTAGTATGTAAAGTATATGCTTGATTTACTCTATCTAAAGTAGGTTGCATTCTCCCTACTAAACCATTAGCTGAGATACTTAATTGCTCAGCAGTCATACTAGGATCGTTAACCATCTTAGATAACTCTGAGTTGAATTGTTCTCTTAAAGCTGGTAATACTAATCGCTCATCTTCTGATGAGGCAATAGCTTTAGTCTTAGAGAAGACATCATTGAAGTTTTCCTGTGCAGTAGCTGAAGCTTTATCCCAACGTTGCTGTTTCATATCCGCAGCTTTCATTACCACATCATATGGTAATATAGGCGGATTATAATCAGGGATATGTTCATATCTATTTATTGCCATTTACTTTTCCTCCTTTCTTATATCCTCGTGGATATGCTTTTTTCATGTAGTCTGTCATGTAATCTTTCTGTAATCCAAATGCCCCTAGTTTACCTGCTCCTTCAAAACCTTTGTTTAAGTAGTCAGCTTTCATTGCAGCATTCTTATCGTTTATATCATTAACACCTAGCTTAGTAGCCATGTTACTTCTAATCAAATCTATGTTAGCAGCATCAGCTTTAAACTTACCTTCAGAGTTGATGTTCATAATCTTCTCTTGCTCTTCAGCTTTAGTCTTCATTAAGTTAGTACCTAATGCTACATCACCTGCTAGATTATAGTTACCTGAGTTACGCATGTTGTAACGTCCTAAGTTGTAACCTTCATTTACTTTACGCTGTACTTGTTCATTGCTTAAGTCTTTCCACTTCATACGATCATTAACCATGTACTCAGCTGGATCATACTTCTGTACTTTACCAAAGATACCTTTACCAAAGTTCCATGCTAATGGAGCTAAGTTTAAAGCCATCATAGCTGGATCCATATCACTGAAGACTCCTGGATTAGTCTCTGTAGTTGTAGTAGCACCTAATGGTGCAGTACTTCCAAAAGCAGAATTATTTATGTTTAATCCTCCAGTAGGTGTAGGCTTATTACCACCCCATCCTTGTACTAGAGTCTTTTCATCATAACGTTCTACTGCTCCTCCATTCTTCATACGAGCCTCTTTACGCTCACGAAGTTTCTGAGCAGAGATTAGACTCTTCTCTAATTGTTGTTTACCCTTACGGTCTCTTTCCATGTATTCTTTAGTTCTATTCTTTGGTATTACTGTTGTACCTGTTGGTGCTTGTACAGTACCATCAGGATTTATTAAGGAAGGATCAGTAGGATGTGGAGGCATGTTGATAAAGTTACGAAGTACCATACCATTGCTAGTAAGTAATTCTCCTTTCTTCATACTTGCTTTCTGACCACTCTGTACTCCTGAGCCTTCAACATTTATAGTTGTAGCGTTCATTCCACCTTGTTCTTGTCTTTGTATGTGATTGTTTTGTAAAGCTTGTCCTGTGCCTTGAGCAGCTGAGAGTACTTGAGAAGCAGTTACATTACCAGTTTCTATTCCTCCCATTAATGGTACAGCAGCTCCAAAGATATCTAAGCCTGTGCCTATGTTTCTCTTTTCATTAGTACCAAATATATCAGTGTTCTGTACTAAACCATTAGTACCTTTAGCTACTTGTTGTACTGTACCTGCATGTGTAGCTCCCATTGTGATAGCATCCATTGCAACAGCACCAGCTATATTACCAGCTCCTCTAGAAGCATTAAATGTTTTATCACCATGACCAATAGCGTTAGCTCCTTGGTCTGTGATAGAATCAGTTAGTCCCATTGATATAGCATCAAGACCTCCTTCAACAGCCCCATATAAAGCTCCACCAATGCCTTTTATTAAACCACCTGATTTAAATGGAATAGGCATACCCATCATTTCGTATAGACCTAGTACTCGTCCACCTTTTCTATGTTTTTGTATCATTGTATTTGTTGCTAAAAAGTTTTTAATACTATTTACCTCATGATGAGAAAGATCTTTTTCAACTTTTTGAAGTTGCTTTTTATTTTTTGTTTCTGTATATTCAGGAATATTTTGTTTTACTTTATTAACATAATCAATATCTTTATGCTCTAAATAATATTTTACATATTCTGGAACTAAAGCTTTTCCTGGGGAATTATG
>ERZ650304.608-NODE-608-length-17338-cov-7.867905_pt1 | contig 17338 bp, 22 predicted proteins | sample MGYA00376240_ERZ650304 | MGnify/ENA primary metagenome ERZ650304 (study PRJEB26733, sample SAMN07839271) | wastewater metagenome | biome: small river; feature: stream; material: water | place: USA: North Carolina | collected 2016-03-01 ...
AATAGAATCTAATTTCATCAAGCGTCATAGACTAACTAAAGTTAACAAAACGTTACACGGGGTAAAAAACATTTCTATTATTAAAATTGTTAAAATAAATAAAAAATATAAGTATAAACAACAATTTCGATTTCAAGATTGCCTCTGTTTGGTTGTTTGTGATTTAATAAATCGAAAATGTTAATTATGTTATTGTTAAAATGTTAAGATTTGATTAATTTGTCTTTTTTCAAAACGGCCATATCTTCTTTACCGACTTCCATGATCCTTTGTGCATCTTTGAACATTTCCGGCCCGACCCCGCCCAGGCGTGCCATATCGCGGAACTGCATCAAGACAGATTGGGTCTTGTCAGACAGTTTTTCATCAAGATCGGCCGCCGTGATGGGGCTATTCACCGTCATCATGTCGTACACCTCTGCCAGTTCTGCAACCGCTTGCCCGTCTTGTTTTTTAATGGCCGTCTGTAATTTTGCCTCGATCTCATTGGCAAAAGCCCCAGGGATCGTATTGATACCCGTTCCAACGATCCATTTTGCGCGATCTCCCAGGGATTTACCCTGTTTTTGCAAAAACTCATATCCGGTTTCAATCGCTTTTTTGGATTGATCAGAACCGTCAAACGTTGTCATCCCGCTTAAATAAGGGGCCGCCAGGCGGTAATCTTTGGTCGCTTTGACGCGATCTTCTTCTATCCCAAGCATCTCTTGACGTATTTTATTTTCCGTCGCAGGTGTCAATGACCCGCCGATCGTTGCGTTGAAGGCATCCATTTCTTTTAAGGTATCAACAGACAATGGATCTTCTGCCAATTTAACCTTAATCGCCGCCTTTGAAACACCCCACTGGCTTAAAACAAGTTCTTCCCGTTCGGATATGGCCTTTTCGGCTAGGGCAAAGGCACGGTCACGGCCCTCGGGGCTTAAAAGTTCCATTGGGTTTTTCACCCCAAAGACACCAGACATATCCGGCATTTGGTTATTTTTTATCGATTGCAATGTCGCATACGGGTCTTTGTCCGTTTTGATATAATTGGTCAAAGCCTGGCCGACGGTGCGGTCAATCATTTGTGCCTGTTTATTGACAGCAAATTCAGGGGTAAACAAGAAAGACCCATCAGTCTTTTGCTGGGTCACGGCCCCTTGATACCGATCCATAAGATCTTTAAAACGTACGGCCGCGCCCTCACTCGCCACAGGATCTTTACTGAAAAAATCAGGGCCGATCGATGCCATCTCACTTTCAAGGCGATCCAAGACCTTTAATGATCCGTATTGCGCTTGTTGGTTCAGGTTATTTTCAAAATTATTCTTTACCCGACGATTGGCCGTCATATTCCAGGATGCAAATTGTTTATCAAGTGCATCTGTGATATTTTGGTCTTTGATTTTTGACGTAAAACCTTTGTAATAATTACGGGCAGATGCTAAAAATTTGTCAGGATCTGATATGTTTTCTTGTTCAATCCGATCAAGATTTTCTGATAATTGGACGGAATAATCGTTATAGGCGTTTTCACGTTCGCGGTTGAATATGCCTTCACTTTGAACATTCAATTCCTGCCCAAATTGCTTTAATCCCGCAACCATTGTTTGGCCAGCAGGTTGCACCTCGACCATCCGGTCGACAGTTATTCCAGGATTTCTTATAATTCCTACAGGTGAAGCCATTTAAACCCCCAATAAACTGCCAAATGATTTTGACGGGTCATTTGTTACCGCGTTAATAAAGCCAATTTGTTGTGCGCTCTTACCCTCTGCCCGCAAGGTAGATGCTCTATTTCGGTCAGATAGTGAACGCATACTTGCATTAAAATTTGACGTGTCCAGCGCATTCGCCGCATTGCTTTCAGATATCCGCATAGCCGTCAGAGGCGACCCGCTTGCCGTAGACCCGCCGCGTGACGCAAAGGTCGCATTGATCGAGGCAATAGTCCGGTCACGTTGCTCTTTAATTGCCAATGCCTCTTGTTTTCCTTTGACTGTCTCAAGACGAGCGTTTACCTCTGCCTGTCTTGCTTGTGCTTTCGCCATGGCATTTTCTACCCGACCAGCCTGGAATTGAGCAAAAGACGATAAACCACCTAGTCCAACGGCCAACAATGTGCCCGCCGTTGCAGTTCCGCCTGCTAATGCCCCAGCCGCTAATAAAGGTGCCGCAAACATTATTGTACCCTCACTTTCTTCGCCATCGCCAATAAGTTCATTTTGGCGGGGCTATCCTGTGTTATCGTCACTTGTCCGGTATAATCATATCCTAAAAACCCTTGCATACGATAGACCCCTGTATATTCAGTGGGCGGTAAATCCAATGGAGAACCGCCGCCAGCAGGGCCAAACCCTCTGAATGTGACACTCTTTCCGTTGACCTTCATGCCCGTCGTTTCTTTCAATCTCAACATCACGATAGACACGTTAATTTTTGACCCCAAGACGGTGCCAACCTGTGGCACCTCGACGGGCAAATCCTTAATCGTCACCAAGAAATCCAATCCGACCTCGATACTTGTATCCGGATCGCGTGGCAATGTGATTGCGCCGCCATTGACAACCGCATCTTCTTGCAACGACCCGTCAATGATTAATTTGACCGTTTCGCCCTCAAGGTGGGATAGGCCGGACATGGTGCCAGTGGGCAAGCCCGTTGTCATTCGGACCGACGCATCCAAGAGATTATCCGTTTCAAGCGTTTCAAGGTAATAATTAGTCGCACCGTTTATTTCACGTGAAACAGCGTACCAAATGGCCTCATCTTCAACCCCTGCCGATATCAATAGACCGTCGGTTGTCGTACGACAGAAAGACGTGATTTTCTGTGACCGCAGGATATTACCTATTGCACCCTCGCCATTCGAACGGACGATGACAATATAGGCCCCCTGATCCGTACTTGTCGCCTTTCGCAATGCAAAGGCCGTCGGGTTCTTGACCAGGTGGGCAGACAAAAGGGATACCGTGTCACTGTTAAAAGCCTGTTGAACATCGTCATACAAAAACTCTTGAACAGATTGGCCACCCCGTTGAATGTAATTGATCCGGCCTTCAAATTCCAAAGGTTCGAAATAGGGTTCAGATCCAATGGATGATTGCCGCCGAACGTTCATTGTCTCGGGCGTAACAGGTTCGCCCAGGGTCTGGTTTACCACATATTCAGCCCCCGACGTAAATATCGACAGGGCGCGGCCAGAATAAACCCCAGAAATCTCGTTGTATTCGTTGTTTATCGTGTATTCAATGGCATCATCGGCCAACTGTTGACCCAATTCAAAGTCAAAATAATCACCCACGCGGGACAACCAAAGGGTTGTCGGACGATCCCTTGACCCCCCAATGACCAATCGATTGTCGTGAAATCCGCACGTTGCGGGATATCCGCGCGTTGCAGACCATACAGGCTCATACCCACGCATTAAGGTCCATGCCCCAGAGGCCACGACCGAAGTATTGATAAATGGGATCTCAACAAAGGCCGTGACCACTGTGGTCGATGTGACCGACACGATACGGGCTAAACCACCATTGGCCTCGATATACTGCCCGACATCTGTGACCAGGGTAAACGCCGCGCCGCTTGCCGTCAGGGTGACGTTTCCCGTAACACCAGACGGGGTAAGAGTGACAGCCGGATTTGTATTCACAGGTACAAAATTAAAGAACGGGGCCTTGGCATAGGTGACATTGGCCAGCGTCCAGATATCATCGGATAGGCCGCGCACCAACGTTTTAAACGGCACATCTTCGTTTGCAATAACCATTGTATCCGCGTATTGGGCACGGTATATTTTGCGAAGATTGGCGTGCGTGTAATCTTCTGCCCGAATATCAATGACATATTGTTTATCTTTGTAAACGGCGATGTTTTTATCCGTCACGACCATCATATAGGTCTGGTCATTATTAAAAATAAACGGGATAAATTTAACCGCCGATAACGCGCCCTCGATCCAGATTTGCGTGTCCTGGACCGTGACCGTTGATGTTGGGAGATTTGTGGCACCAATGCGGGCCAAACGGGCGTACCTGTATGACCCATGGACGCGTCTGGTATAATCCTTAGGTGTTGTCGTCACGGTCAACGCAGACCCAACAGAAACCCACGTGGACGCGTTATTGCTTACCTGAACGAATATCTCTGATGACGATCCGGCCGATAAGGACATCCCACGGATCTCGACCTTACCCATGTTCTTTGCAACGCCAAGGTCAATTTGGGCAATAACATAAGGGTTGATGACCCCGATGTTTGTCGTCGTCGTAAATGACGTTCCTGTATTATTGTCCGTCAGGTTCCCAGTCGTCCCGCCGTTCGGGGCCGTGACCGTATATGATGTTTCGCGGGTCAACTGTTTAAGGATTTGCCCGCGATTTGCCAAGCCCCCGCGCCGCTTTACGCCGCCCTGTGGGGTTGTCTCGACGTTCGTCAGTGTTTCGGCCGCCGAATAATAGGCCTCAAGGTCAGACCGACCCAGCATTGCCGGATCAATTTCACCCGCCGTAAATCTTTGTTGAATTTGGCGCAGACGTGCCATTATGAGAACCTCGCCGCAACGATTTCATTTTCGCGATATTGTTGTGGTGGGCTTTGTTGATCGGAAATCATTGCCGCTTGGGCAAACTTCCCGCCTTTACCGCCTTCCGATGGTGATCCAAATGCCCGAACAGACATCTGGTTTTCAAGTCCTTCATCATCCGAAATTGGGATAGCCACCAACGCGGCCCATGAATATTTGGCAAACTCTACAAACCACCCCGGCCATACGGCCTCTGTGGCATAGAATGTGTACAGGCCAAAGACCTGTTCTTCGTTGCAAGCAATATATTGCCCATCACCATCCGCGACAACCTCAAAATGGCGCACGGGTGGTGCATTCTCTTGTCCAGAATTATAAACAGCAAAAACCCGCAACGCAGTGGGCGGGATGACATACAGGTATAACCAGCCAGGTTGTGTCTTTGTTGACCGGATGAATTGTTCGCGTGATCTGCAGAATGACCAGGGATGCAATGACAAAATATTACGCGCCCATGCGTCGTAAAATTCCGTTGCAATATTCGCCTCATTCGATCCTTCATCAAAGGACGAAACAGGATTGGCCCGATCTAAAACAAAGCCTTGGGATGCGATAGAAAATTTTGTTTGGGACATATGACCCCCCTATAAAAATGAAGGCGCGGCAAAGGAAAACCCCTCGCCGCGCCAATTCTTTAAAGCTTGGGCGCGGTCTAATATTAGTCCGTATCCGTCACAGAAACAGCAGTCGTATCGTTCACGTCAACAACCGTTCCAGTGTTTGAAGACACGCAATGAAATCCTTGCGTCGAAACAGTGGAAAAAGTCGTATCGGTAAACGATGTGCGGATAATTAAATCACCAACTGATAACAAACCAGCCGCTTCGTTAAAGTATCCAGACGTGTCAACCGTTGCGGTCGCATCTGCGGTCGCATACGACCAGATTTGCGGCCCACGGCCTTTAGTGGATTGACCCCCAATAGGGACCAAGTTTGAGAGAATAAAAGGCATATTAATAACCCCTTCCTATTATGATTCAGTGGTTTGAACAAGGACAACGCCAGGAGCGTCAACCGTAACAGCCCCAGCAGACATCATGCCGTTAATCAACCAAGAGGTTTTTTCGGCAATCCAATCCACTGACGTACGCATATCAATCCCAACAGCCAGACCAACCGCATCCTGATGGAATGCAAAGTTAGAACGGGTTGTCGACACGAGAGGCAAACCGCCTTCCGTACGGCTTTCGATGAATACAAACTTAAAGCCCGCATAACGGTCTAAGCTACCTTCCATCAACGGACGCAAAGCATTGTAGTCAGCCGAATTGATTGTGGTTTCGGCCAAGGCTTGCTCAACAGCACGGGCAGAAGTCACAAATGTCCGACGACCATCGTTTGGCACACCAGCGTCATCAAGCAAGCGTTTCGCACGCAAGATTTTCGCAAGGTTTAAACCAGTTGTCGATCCACCAACGTTCACATCAACAGTACCGCCCGAAGATGCAACCATCGCGTTGATAATTAACTGATCACCACGACGACCCAAGGCATCGGCCACAGTCGAGGCCAATTCTTGACGTTCGTTAAAGGACAGTTTTTGAAGATCAAACACGTCCGAATATTCAGGCGCATTCCAATCTTGAAGGGTCGCGGTTGCCTTCGTGTGGATCACGTTCATCGGAACGACATCCGTTTGAGGCACACGCAATGTGGCAACGCCACGGCCGAGTTTAGGGAACACATGGCTTGAACCTGTCACGCCAGTTTTTACCCGAACGGAGGGTTTTAAAATCCCGCCGCGTGAATACGCCTGTTTGACCATCGAGTCAAAAGACGTAATAAAGTTTTGTGATGCTGATTGAGTCATCTTAATACCTTACATATGAAAAAGAGTTGAACCACTTATCTTGCGATAGGGCCGCTAATGTCATATGTGGGCCAGATGAACTGGTAAGGCCACGCCACTAAATGCGGGTCGCGTCGTACCAACATTATATCAATATCAAAATTTACTTTGCAACATATATTTTAAATTTTGTATTTGAACGGATTTCCGGCTTTGATTGTTTGGTCGATCATCTTCTCGACTTTTGCAACAACACTTTCATCACCACGACGATATCCGTCCGAGTTCATCAAATCTTGAATAGCAGAATGGGATACGCCACCCATTACCTCGGGATCAAGATCGGCCATAGGTACATGATCGCCGCCCATACGTTCACGCATTGCATTCAGGAATTGTACACCAGCCGCCGTCTTGGCAATCTCTTTGGCCACATTGATTTCAGCATCCGTTATAACCCCTTGGGCTTTCATATCGCGGATCATACCGGATACGGCCTGGATCACCTGGTGACCATTTGCGCCTAATTTTGCAATTTCGCTTTCTTGACGGGTCTTTTCGGCCTCGGCATAGGCGGCCTTTTGTTCTTCTGTAGGTTCGGCCGTTGTCATTTCAGCCAAAGCAGATAGATAGGCATCGGCCAACGGGCCGAATTGGGCTTGCGATATACCCAGCTTATGGGCCGCCGCTTTGACCTTGTTCATCACCGCATCGGGCAAATCAATCGCATCTTTGTACGGTTTATCATCAAGGTTAATCTTGTAATCTTCTGGTTTTTCAGGCGGCAAGCCACGACGGGCCAGTTTATCCCGCAGGTCTTTGGCCATCTTCTCGTGTTTTTCAGCGTCCTGGATCTTCTTTAAGGCCGCGTCTGATTTAAGGCCGTTTGTCTTTGCATCCCATAAATCATCTGACAACCAATCCGGCTTTCCGGTAACCTTTTCAGGTTCATCCGTAACAGTTTCTTTTTGACCCTCATCCGCGCCAACATCTAAAAGCGACCCTTCATCTTGGGTTGTTTCTTGCACGACTTCTTGAACTGTTTCTGTTTCGGACATGGTTTCTCCTTTTAAAAAGTTGTATAAATAATTTATACACTCACATAATTATTTTGTATAGTAATAAAAATAACCGACGGTATTAAAAACAAAGAATGTCGGGATTGCCAAATACCAGTACCCGCGATCAACCATACCTTTGATTAAGGCCATATCCGCTTTCCATTTACCCGTCTGATTTGTGTACGCCTCATCGTGCGCCTCGCACAGATCGTTAAATCTTTTGACGTACCATTTCCCGAAACCAAACCAGGTCGGAATTGTGCAATATCTGCGCTTACCGTTGTACTGTTTCATAGAAACACCCGCATAGGCACTTCCGGATCTTTTGCCGTTCCGTCTGGATTTGTGACAAAGAAACGCGACGGGTCACCCAATGCGGCGGCAATAGCCGGATTTGACGCGGCGGCCTCTGCGGCGGCCTGGCCAACACTGAACGGCGTGCGGACGTTAATGTGAACGTATTTCTTCCCTTGTGCGTTTGTTAGGATACTGCCATCTTCTTTCACCTTGTAGCCGATGAAGTCCCAGGCTATCCCTTCTGTCGGATTGCCGTCAGAATCAAGAACTCCCATCGCTTTTGCAAGCCCGATCAATGCGGGTAAATCTTCTTCAATACAGCGTAATGCGTTGTCAACCATGATGTTTTCCTTATGTTGTCAATGTTTGTATTTCGGCATCAGATGCGGATGACGAGGCGTAATATCGGACTTGCTTAATCCACCCGTTAAACTTCTCTGAAGAAGCGGCAAGCTGTCCAATATGGATTGTGTCTTGCGTTGCTGGCAGGGATGCAATGTTACCAGAAGATGCACCGATAGACCCATCTTCAAATAATTCTTGGTCGCCAACCTGGTAACGGTACGCCAATTTTACATTCACATTTGATGGTGAAGTAGAACCAACGGCAGATGTTGCTTGTACTGCGCCACCGACTGCAATAATGTGGGATGTGTTTCCAGCATTGATTCTAAATTGGTTGCGCTCTGTCGTTCCGCCACTATTACCAATATTTGTAAGAGTTTGGGCCGATCCGCTGCTTGTAATACGCTTCGCCTCGGCGTAAATAGTACCAGCCGCCGTATTCAGCCAAGACCCCGTACTCATTGACACAACATCATCAGCTCTTGATACTGCTGAACTGAATGTTGGAATAATGCTATTCCACCCTGTACCGGCGGAATTTTGTAGATATATCACATCAAAAGAACCAGTGTGCGTGAAAGATGTAATCCTAGTGGCTGTTGGACTATTCGCCGCGCATATAATTGCAGCAGTACCACTCGTAGGAGCCGCAGATGTAACACAAGTGTACCCAATGTGGTAAACATTATCTGCAAGCTTCTTAATGAATGTATCTGTCACAGCGGATCCCGTAGCGGTTATTGTACCAGCTATTGCGTCGATGTTCATGTAAGTATTCACACCATCAACTGGCCAATTCGTGGATGACGTTAGCTGTAAATATTGCGTATTAACATAAGCAACAATGGCAGACACAGATCGAGACGTTGACAATGGCGGCGTGACCGATCCTGTGTAGAAGAAATGCCCTGTATTTGTACCATCACCTGTATATCGAGCAGACGGCCAACCGCCAATATATGAAGGCCCGGCCGTTCCTGTGCCAGCTTGAAACGTCCCAAAAGTGCCATCAAGGTTAAACCCTTGCGTGAGATCATTAGTGCGTGATGATTCGATAAGAAACCCTAATGGCTCATGTGTAACAGGATCGTAGTCAAATCGTGGGCCGTAGTATGCAGTTCCAGATGTAGGGTAATATCGTTTAGGGCTTTTTGAATCCGTTGGCTCAAATTGCATATCGCCAAGGCGGAATGTGACATCAACAACACCACCATCTGGAACAATCATATTAAAAGCTGGGCGCATTTGGTTAACGCCGCTTGATTGCACAACAAAAGAAAGAGATTTACGTGTATATTGTCCAGTTGCAGTTTCTGTGGCTGTTGTGTCTATAACTGTGACACCGGATAATGCTTCTCTTACAAATATTCTACCAGCGTTTGCGCCAAACCCAGATAGCGACCCCGCGATAATTTGCGTGTATATTGAAAATGTGTATGGTGTATCCGCAACGGCAGTCATATATGGTTCAAAGAACATATGCGTATTAACAGATGTTCCAGAGGAGTTCGTGCCATAAACTCTCATATCTATATAACCTGACGTCACAGAAATAATCTCGCGTGTCATCCCAGCCCCTGCAGTCATCGCCCAGTTTGTAGGTAATACACCACCAGAGCCAATTACACCAACAACTGCGCCAGCCATTGTGCTGTTTGAAATCATATTTGCGGGAGCCCACACCAATCGCCCCTGCGCGTCGAACTGCATGGCGTTTGTCGTGCGGGTGGATGTGAACGGGAACGGTGTTTCACCGTCAGATGTGTTGTAATAACGCTGTGCGGCGTAATCGTGCACAAAAGATGGTGCGACACGATTTAAAAACAAATCGGGTGAATTGAACCATCCGCGCCGAATGCGTCGTACCATACCTTCGTTTGACATCTTACACCTTCACATATGCACCTAGATTAACAATTAAATCACCGCCAACACCGCTTTCGGCAATGTGCGTATAATGAGTAAAACCTTGAATACCAACGTCATACGCCTCGCCCGCAGGGATCGCAAAATCTGTTGTTGTGGTCGCAGATGCAACAGTTGAATTACCCAACCGGATAAACACATCAACCGTTTTTGTGTTATAAAAACGGGCAACATCAATGCTGTCATCTGTAATACCAAGAGAAATTGCAGATGAAGAGGTCGCCCCAGGTGTTACACGTTGGCCACCGCCTGGGACAGGCCGGAATACTTCTTTAGATGCTGGCATGGTTAATTCCTTTCATGTTTGATAATAGTCTAGCGTAATCTTCGGGGTTTTTACACTCTTTTGCGATCTTGGCCCGCCCAATAATTTCTTCAATTAAAGAATTTTGGCCTTCACGGGCAAAGCCATGGGCACAGGCGGCATCCATACCTCCAGGGCCTCGGGCAATACTGGCCATCCAGGTCGGCGACCGCAAGATACCATTCAACCATTCGGCTAGCATTTTCCCGTCTTCTGTATCAAGGATACGGGCCATTGCGGCAGACAGTTTAAATTCTTCTGCGGCGCGTTTATCAAAGAACTCTTTGGCATCTTTCGATATACCAGGTTCAAGTTCTTGAAATCCTAACGGATCATATGGATGTTGGCCGCTTGCCATTGGTACGACGTTTGTCATTGTTGTGGTGCCCCTTGCGGTTGTTGTTGTTGGGCTTGCATATTTGCAAGTATCTGGCCGACCACTTGTTGTAATTGCGCTTTCTCGCCTTGGTCGCGTAACAATTCAGGAGGCCCGCCCAGGGTGTCTTGTAGATATTGCGGGATTTTCTCAACGTCATACGACATCATGGCCAATTCAGGGCTGATATTCGACACCATCGAGAAGTTCTCAAAGAACCGTTGAACGTCTGCCATAGCTTGGGTTTGGGCAACAGGCGATATGACCTGAATACGCAACAGGAAATTGTCAATATTAAACCCAGGAGGCAGTTTTAACAGGCCCTTCCGCTCTAAAATCTCAATGACCCGACGGAAGAATGGGTTCACAAACTCACGGATCGCGCGGCCATAAGCGGCCCCGATATCGGTCGAAAAGTCTTTTAACCGTTGCGCGATTTCATAGGCGGTCTTTGGTGACCCCTTATCATCAGGCAAGCGATTATCCAACATGACTTTCTTGATATTGTCGCGCATATATTCCATGAAGAACTCTTGCACCTGGAAGTTACCAGATACAGGAAGGGCGGCGATTGACGGACCATTCGGCCCGCCGTTGCGCTCTACAGGGATAAATGACCCAGGACGTATGATTGCCGTGTTGGCATTAAAAGCCCCATTACTGGCCACTGTATAGGCACCAAATACCGTCATGGCCAGGTTTTGCAGGAATAGTTCAGATACCTTATTCAGGGTCTTAACGTCCGGCATGGCAAACAATAACGGCCCAACCCCATACGGAAAGCCTGGCACCTTCATCCAACGCGGGGTCAGACAGATCGCCTCGCGGTATTTGCGTTTTGCGATGACTTCTTTGGTCGCCACATGAATAACCTCATACCGCCATTCAAACGTTGCCATATCCTTATACAGGCATTCCATCAATTTGACCTTAGACGTTGGGTCTGTGCGGGCCTGGTCAGATAATTGTTGTGGCAGTTTTACGCCAAATTGTCGGTAGGTCGGCTCAATCAGTTCGGCCGCCATCTCAAGATCTTTGTATATCGCGCCGATATCGCCAAAGGTTCCCTCTTCAAGGCCGTATTGACTGATCGGGGTCGCAATGCAATTGATCGGCTGACTTTCATCACCCTCGAATATCCACATGGCACCCGTACCGATACCCCAATCAAATGCCATTTCGGCAAATGCGGTGCCAAAGTTCGACGAATGGATATAGGCAAAGACGGTCTTTGTGATCTTGTCTAATGGCTCTTGCGCTTGTTCGCGCAGTTCTTCATCCATACCAGGTCCGGCCTTGATCTCTGCCCAACGTTGAAACACAGGGGCGAAGTTCGCTTGCAGGGTATTAACGAAGTTATTGGCCGCGATGCACCCCGTGCTGTCGAATGTCTTTGTCGGACGGTTGATTGTGCCCGATTGTGAGTTTTGGGTGTTGAATGTGTTGCGATATGGCAACAGGTATTCGTACGCGTCTTCATACATCGACCTGTTCAGATCGCGCATTTGAATGGCCTTATCGGCCCGTTTTAACAGGTCTTCTGGTTTACGACTTGCCATTATTAACCCAATGTTTCCCGACGAATGCCAGTTTCAAGGCCCGTCAATAAGGTGTTACCGCCCGCACCACGCCCAGATCGTGCACGGGTGCGTGATGCTTGTTTGGATCTTGCCAGTTCGGCCGCGCTTTGCTCTTCTTGCGCAAGGCGCATTTCTTTTTCGGCCGCCAATTTCTCTTGTTCAGCAATTGCCGCCTTGTTTACGCTTGGTCCCTTCATTATGCACCTTCCTTTTGTTCGATTATGCCGAAATCAGGGTCGCGGTGTAAAGTGAATTCTATCTTTGTTCCCACCGTCAATAGGTGATCATGTAACTGTTTTGGGGTGATCACCCACCACTTTCGGACATTCAACACATCTTTTATGACCGAAACGCACGAATAAACGATATGCAAGTTAGTTTTCCACATGATACCCACAGGTTTGACGATCTCGACCGCCCCGACGACCTCTTGCCCGACCGTTGCCGCCGATAGAAAAGTATACGGATCAAGGTTTGACCAGAAATGTTCGACGTATAAATGATGACCGCGCGGGTTGATCACGATATACCCACAGTCAGACAAGCCAAAAAGCCAAACGTGTGCCCACTTCTTTCCCGTCAATAATTGCCAGAAATAAAACCCATGATCAGGGGCTTGGGATACGAACACCGCGATCCAATGCTTTATGCCGACGTGTTCATCTAAAACACTGACCATGACGTATCCGCCGTAATTGTTTGCATATTATTCATCTGTAAACCCTGTTTATCATCCGATATAAGATTGGCAAATGTCAGGGCACACGCATCGGCCAAATCAGGTGAATGCCCGATCTCGGCGATTATATCTTCTTTTTCGAGTAAGACCATCTGATTATTGGCCGTGTATTTCTTGACCTTGATCGCCGACAGTTCAGCCTGTAACTGGTCCGCGTCCTTCTGGTCCAACATAATCGACACGGGCGGATCATTGAACCAATCAAGCATCAACCCATACATTTCAGCCCGTTTGTTATAATAACGATCAGGATACATTACGTCCCGTGACCCGAATGCAATACCCTTGGCAATACGCCCAAACCCCGCACCGACGATAATGTCCAACACCCCTACGCCCAGGCCGCCCGTGTCAATGTTCACCCGCGCAGGGTTATGCCGCCGGATCAGTTCAAGGACACGGTCTGCACTTTGATCAATACGCATGGGAGGGATTGTAATGGCCTGGGCAATAGTCCGGCCCTTGCGCAGGACGATCTTGAATTGGTCACCCCCTTGACGCGCTGGATCGATACCCATGATCAAAGGCGGTTCTTTGATTGTTGGCGGCGCGGGGGTCATCCTAGCACGAATAACCAAATTGGATTTGATTAAGGCATCACGGTCCGAGTTCTCGAATGCCTCTTGCGCATTGAATGGGTATTCACGTTTGAACCGGAAGTCATCGCCCTGAAAGTCATTATCCGTCTTTGCCCGCCGCCAAGCCAGGTGCGCGAGCGTCAACCCATCCTTACCGTATACAGCCAAAAGTTCGTTTTCGGCCTCATTTGCAACGAAATCAACTGGATCTCGCGTATATTCATCTTGCCAGTACCACGGGACAAAGATGAACATGAAATCACCTTTTCCAGATTGAGCTTGCAAAGATGCCCTGTGAAAATAATTATTTTGCCCATTTGCCGTACTTTCAAGAATGATTTCAGTTCCAGGCGCATCAGGAACTGTCTGCATCAACCCAGCCGCATGATCATCACAATTTGGCGAATACGCTACTTCTGACCAATGGACCATCTGGTAGGTCGCTGACCGCCCCAAGCCATCGCCCGTTCCCGCCGTACCAACCTTGTATCCGGATCGTAATATTGGAAAAACGAGCTCCTTGGCGTTCGACGCGCCGAGCGTTGGAAGATATAGTGGGTAGGAAGCAGTCTCATGATATGTTTTCACCATCTTAAACAGGTTACCGGAGGCCGTCGCATCATGGGCAAAGATGAACACTTGCAAGCCAGGGTTCGTGACAGTCTTATGAAAGAACCGCGCGGATACATAGGTCGACATCCCTTGTTGACGGCCTTTCAGGATAATCGCACGCACCCTGCCCGTCTTGCGCCGTTGCTCTTCTAATCGATGATGGACGTATAATTGGGCCTTATTCATCTTGAACGGGGCAACTTGTCCGTTCTTCTCGCGGATATGCAACTGGACCTGTGAGTATAATTCCAGGTCGTCCAGGACATCCATATCATCCGGCCGTAACATTATCACCCCGACGTTTACGCATTTCCTGGATCATATCTTCGTACTTCTCACCCACGCGCCGCGAATTGTCATCAAACATCCCAAGCATACGGGAGAGACTATCCAGGCTCTTTTGCTTATCATAGAACAGGACTTCCAAAAGACCTTCGTTTGTCTTTTTAAACCCACGAATGGCCGCGCGATAGTTCTTTGGCACCTCATCCATGGACTTCACGGTATACCCAAAGGTCGAAACCCCATCATGGACCATATCAATCAGGGCAAAAGCAATTGAGGCGTGTTCTTCTATAACCCTTCTGGCCAGATAATCACGGTCCGCAAGTTTGCGTTCCATTTCCATCTCGACAGCTTTCTTAATCTTAGGTTCCTTTAGGAGTTGACACCCACACACGGCGGCCACATCCGGTTTCATATCCTTGTCTTTTGCCACAGCCTCAATATACGCACGCGTGACATTAAACCTAAGATCATGACAATACAGGATGACAAATTCCTGATGTTCAGGTTTTAGGTTAAGGCCTTCAAACTGCGGATAGCTTGGATAATCTTCTGCTTTAGGCATCTTTGTACTCGACAGGCGCACCAGCACTGCGCAGTAAATGGATAAGATCTCTGACAAAGGCGGTTATAGACTGCCCATGTCTTAAAGTTTGGGCCGCGTGCCGTTCGCCCGCGTGGCACAGGAACCGGACCCCCACTTCATCTTTTCGTATCTCGATGGTCTCAACCTTGCATTTGTACAAGTGATTAACCACTTTTGAAATGGGCGTAGGAAATACAGTGACGTTCGACATATTATTCAACAAGGCACTCGACTGGTTTCAAATCATCTTTATCCATATACCAAGACCCCGTTTGAATTGGATCAAGATCTGTTGCAATTTTGCAACACTTTAAGAAACCTTCTTTAGTTTCAAAGCCGATCAAATCGACTTCGACCCCTAGTTTACCAGAAATATAAGGATCGACAATACAAAAAACAAGCGCATCGAAATCAGATGTCTCATAATATTTTGTTTTATCCGCGCCCCATATTAAAAACCTAGCCCGCGGATTTATTGTTGATTTTACATCGAATCGACGGCCCGACTTGTCCATCACGTCGTACCCATCATCAAATTTTCCGATAACCCACTTGACGGCATAGTTCGGATCTTCGCATAAAAAAGAGGCCAAGGCGACCTCTGAAATTTTACTGGTAAAGAATTGTGCAGCATCTTTGTTGACGCGCCCCACGTATGCCATACGCCCGCCCGCGCGTTCTGCCTCTTTGGAATACTTCCGGCATACTTCAACCCATTCAGGCGGGACTGTGACTTGCATCTTTCACCTCACCCATCAATAAATCCGACGCGAAAATGCGCCAGGTGCTTTTCAGAAGGTAATAAATTCTTTGTCGCCTCGACATGGGCCAGTATGTTGTATTTTTGCCACGTGTGCCCGACGGGGTGATGGTGACGTTCAAACTCTTGTTTTGATACAAACGCATTGTCCGCGCTGTCAAATAACTCCAAAATCCGCTCTTGATAGGCCATTTCGACCCGTTCGCGTTCTTGTCCTAGACGGGTAGCATTCACCCAAGAAACACTCAATTCCATATCAAAATCCTTTCCAGAAAGTTAAACCGATATCAAAGGACAGGATCGGGGCTACCCGACTTTCGCCACTTCCGGTCATAACGTGTGCCTGTCCAGGAGAGATCTATATCTACCGTCGCGGGTTTTAACCTTGTCGGGACATAGACCTCACCAAGAAAGGCTGGCCTACCCCTCGACGTCTTTCACGTCATCCCTTTTCTTTCAAACGCGTCCTTGGCCATTCGGAACGCGATCGCTGGGGTATCACTTAAATATGATCCGTTTTACCCACACTACGGATCAAGAGTGCTTTAAAAACTGCCACTTACGAACAGCTCAGGTAATTGGTGCCTGTTAAGTACCTAATCAAATTCTATCGCATCTCAAATTTCAAACAAGCCAAAATGTGAAACGCTGATGTATATTTTATTATCTATAATGTGGTATTCGTTCATTTTAATAAATCCTCGGCTAGATCTTTTAATAGCCTGTCGCAGTCGTCTTGTTTATCTGCATCTTGCAATCTTTGTGCTGCTTCAACGCGCATAAGTATTTTATCAAAATTCCATTTTACAACTGTTTTAATCATTCAGCATTCTCCAATCCATAAATAAAACACGCAAGCCCCATGAGATAACGATCGCTCACTGGCTCTTTGTTTTCCAACCGCCGCAATGTTCCTGCTGCGATCTCAGCCATTCTATTGCCGGACAGCGCTGTTGAGTATATCGCCTCTGAGTATTTCCCAACCCGCCCCTGGATGTAATCCATCGCAATGCGGCACGCCGGGTGTGGCTCTGATAATTCGAGTGTGTCGGTCATTTCCATTTCAATCCTTGTGGGTAGGTGGTGCGGAGGTAATCGATGGCGGCGTTATAACCTTCTATACGACCGTACTCAATATCGTTGCAGGTGGCATAGTTTTGATCTTGTAACGAAGTATCCTTATACAAAACCTCCACATCTACCACTGGCAGATCGGTGTGGTCATCGCGTTGCGCTTTTAAGCATTTGACCTTGATTTCAAGTGCCACAACATCACATTTCAATTTAATGTTCTCATCCTTCACTGTTGCCATCTCGTCTTCTACGGCATCGGCGCGGAGGTATTTTGTACTTTTTTCATTGTCATTCGGGTCAGTATTTACGCACAAATTAACACGCAAATCATGGTTAATAATTATAGCGGTATCTGTTGCCCAAATCACATCCGGCATCGTGTTTTGTTGGGTCATTTTTGCAACTCTCTTTCCAAAATCGCGCATTGTTGCCGTAACACTGTAATTTCAGCAATAG
>ERZ650304.609-NODE-609-length-17280-cov-13.082032_pt1 | contig 17280 bp, 11 predicted proteins | sample MGYA00376240_ERZ650304 | MGnify/ENA primary metagenome ERZ650304 (study PRJEB26733, sample SAMN07839271) | wastewater metagenome | biome: small river; feature: stream; material: water | place: USA: North Carolina | collected 2016-03-01 ...
CATTTGCATCCCAATCTTCAATAGGTTTAGCAAAAACCTCTGCATAGGCTTCTTCAAGTTTAGGACTCCGTTGTGATGACTCAGTAACGATAGGCGCATCTACAGTAGGTGCTGTGCTTGTATCTACTGGCTTAGGTGTTACTCCTACAAAGCTTTCAGCTATACCTGATAGTGCATTGAATCTATCCTGAATTAACTGGGTCTCATCGTTAATCTGAGTAATAGCTCCCTTCGTATTTGAGTTGATATGAACATTGAATCCACCTACTTTATTCATGGCTTCTTTGAGTGCTTTACCTTCTAGGAAAGCCACACCATCAGCATTCTTACCTGCGCGTACTTCTTGTGCTGTAAATGGCACGAATCCCCAAGTACCATCTTCAGTCCTGACTACTCGTATCTCTTTGTATGTACCTTTCTGGACTAAACCAAAGGCTTCATTGATAGCGTCCCTCTTAGCAGTATGGTCATCAGTAAACGCACCTAAACCATCTAAAGCCAATGTAGCTAATTGCTCATTCTTAGTAGCTACTGCGGTATTAACCATGTCTGTGTATTGGTTTAATCCACGATGAGACTCTTGAATGGTCTTACCTTTATAGCCATTGAGGATGTTATCAAACACTTGGCTTGGGTCTTGTACTGCTGCTAACTGACGCTTGGACTCAGACATTAACCGTAAGCTATTACGCTGTGCTTCATTGAAGATAGGGCTAGTAGCCAATAGGTCTAAATCATCATTGGAGTACTTAGAGAAGTGACGTGTTACACGGTCTAAGGCTTCCTGTTGTGCGATAGTGTCTGTTGGATTAGGTTGTGAAGTCACTTCATTAGCAGGTACAGACGCATCAACCATCTCACCATTCAACTCATACTTAACAGGTAAATACAAATCACCAGCATCATCTGTGTACGCTTCACCCGTGACTTCTACGGGTACATTTCCGCCTAAACCACTCCATACTGCTGTACTGGTTTGAGGTTGAGTCAACGTAGCGATATCTGCTTTAGCTTGTTCTTCAGTAAACTGTGTACCTTGTTGAACATCTCTGTGTTCTTGAGCTGTTACCTGTGCATCAAGGAACGCTACATACTGGTCTGCTAGTGTAGAGGACTTCGTAGTTAACTCACTGTACTCCTTACCTAGTGCTTCAATCTCAAGCTTCTGAGCATCTGTTGTTTGGTCAGAAGGAGGCATTGCTTTCAATGTTGCTTGGATACTCTTAATCCGTTTTTCTACTGAAGCCCTAGCAGTATTCAAGTCAGTCTCTATTTTACTTACACTGGCTTCAGCTTGAGTACGTACTGTTTCATCGTTACTCTCAAGATTCTTTAACTGAATGTTAAATGCTTGTGCAGGGTTATAGTTCTTATGCTCTGGATTGCTTAAAGTATCGAAGGACTTAAGACTAGCAGCGTCTTTGACTTTACCTAAGCCAGAAGAAATATCAGAGAAGCCTCCAGTAACTAAACTAGGTGCATTCATACCTGCACCCATGATTGCTCCTGCCATTGTGCCTAATGGAAGCTCTTGCCCTAAACCTTCTAAGGGGTCTTTACCCATTGTCACATTGGGGATGATGCTTTCACCAAAGGTTTGTGCAAACTCTTCAGCACCCTCTTGAGCAACTGCTCCAACAGGTCTAGCCAAAGCAGGTAACTTCATAGCTGCGGCTTGAGAGGCTGCTCTACCTAGTCCAACAGCATCTATATCACCTACACCAAGCTTCGATGCTGCTTTACCGAAGCCAGTACCAATTAAGCCTGTAGAAGCGGCTACTCCTAATGCACCTAGTAACTCTCTACCTCCAGCAATACCATCAGGCATTTGGCTACGCATCTGCTCTAGTACGGTTAACCCTGATACAGAACCTTCACCTACCCCTGCTGCAAGGAAGGGACTACGTGTAATGGCAAGTTCCCCTATTGATTTACCTGCCATCTCTGCGGCAGCTACTCTACTTACTCTTGCTACATTGGCGGCTTTCTCTAAAGCCAGTACACCCCTTGATACAGCCATTGAGGGTAGTAAGTACCCTGCTGATTCAATAGCACCCCCTAACGCTAAGGAAGGGTTCTCAAGCAGGTTATCAAAGCCATGCCCAATAATGTCAATGTTTTCACTTAATGGTTTATCCCAACTGGTTTGATACTTGTCTGCCCGTTCCATAGCTGCTTGTTGGTACTGTTTATCAAAACCAGTAGAGAAGTCTTTTAACTGCTGTTCTGTAGCACCTGACTGTTGTAGGTCTGTGTACTGCGTTTGATAGTCCTTAGTCCAAGAATCTTGGAATGCTTTATCTTCTGCTGCTGTGTAGCCTGATTGATATTCTTTCTCTTGAATCTTACGTGCGTCACTAAATAATTTCTCATCAATGAATGCTTTAGCTTCTTCGGGTCTATAACCAATAGTGTCATGCAAACCCTTAGCAATGTACCCGTAGCCCACATCCATAGGCTCTGGAATGAGGCTAGGAGCTAAGGCATTACCAATCCGCATGTACCCTTCAATGGGTTTAGAAGCAGCAGATAATGCAAGGTCAGCAGCACCTACAGCTACACCACCAATGATAGTGGGTATCTTGAGAGCACTAGCAGCAGCATCTACTAATAGGTCTCCTGCACTCTTAAGAGTTGGGTCAGGGGTATAAGGTTTGTTTAGTTCAGAATACCTTGCGTCTAGTGAGGTATCGAACGGAACAAATGGGGAAGACGCAGGTACTTCCCAATTAGGGGTCATTCTATTTATCTTGTCGTGCTGTCTCTCAGTGGCTTGAAAATACTTTTCAAAAGGATTCGACATTTTTAATTACTCAATCAGTGAGGTCAGAATAAACCAAGTTTATACTTAATTAAGTAAGTATGTCAGTAGGGCATTAGCACTTACCTAAGTAACTAATTTACTACACCTATAAATTGAGCTAGTATTATTGGTACTACTTAGGGGAATGGTTATGAACAAGAAGGATAGAGTTGCAGTTGTTATCAGTACACCCGTACTACTATTTGTACTCCTCTGTTTAATTCATGGTAATAGTGCGGATATTCAAGCAGCAGCATTTGGTCTACTACTTCTTGTCTGCTATTGGGGTTATCGTTTTATTCAGAATGATATTAGCTTTTTCAGAGTGAAAGACGAGTAAGGTTTAATTACTCGCCTTTATTGGTTACTGTAAATTTAAGCTACCACTATGTTTTGCGTCAGGGGGATAGACTGGATTAGGTAAAGCCCATAGCCCTTGACCACTGGCTCTAGCACCAGCTTCAACATTATCTAAACCAGTAAAGTAGTTGTTGTACTCCCTATACAACCAAGCCGCTCCTGAGCGTATTAACTCTGTAGAAACATTAGCCCCTGCTACCTCAATCTGGCATATATCTCTGCCATAATGTCCAACCTCTTTAGGGTCTCCATTTGCAGCTTTTACAATACGGATAGATACTTCCTTATTCAGAATCATCTGCTGTAGCTTTTTACCTGCTTCTTCACCATAAGGTTGTCCACGTTTATCGGGAAGATGGGGTGTTTCAGGGGCATCCACACTATCCACTCTGCATAAGATTCCTCCTGCTTTCTTTGCTTTCTCCCCCTTAGTTGCGTAAGAGTCACTCTTAGCAGCGAAGGTATCCCCATCTGAGACAAAGGTAGCAACTGCTTTGTACTGAGGTAGCTTTGCTACAAGAGGACTCATAGTAACTACTTGAGCTGGCTTACCCCATGTAACATCAGGTATTGCGACAGGATTTTTAGCAGGTGTTGTTTTACCTGTACCTGTATCAATACTAAGATTATTGGCTTTATCCTTAAAAGCATTTTGGTTTGCCGCAGGTAACAGTGGTGTAGGTCTCGGAGTTACTGCCTCCGAAACTATGTCTAAAGGGGTTTTCACGTACACAGACTTCTGTACTTGTTTAGCCACAGGAGTAACTGTTTGAGGTGTAGCACCTAAGTCTTTCAACTGCTTCTCAATACTTGCTTTCTGTAGTACGTCTAGCCCTTTAGTGTTTAGCTTCTCCTGTAACCCTGCTATTTTAGCTGCATTAGTAGCTTGTAAAGGTGTCTGTGCAGCAGGTTTAGCATTAGCATTAGGGTTAGTGTCAACCCTCCCCATATCATACGCAACCATATCTTTTGCAGTTTGTAAGGGTACCTGTGCCTCACGGTTTAGGCGTAAGACGGTATCTTGATTGAGTACATCCACTTGTCCTTTAACTACCCCAATATGACCTGTAAACGCTTTAATAGAATCCTGAGCCATCTGCGCGTATTCTTTACGATTACCGTCAGTCACTATGTAGTCATGTGCGCCAGCTACATTATTATTCTCCATTCTTGAAATGGTATCAGAGTATATAGCGGCCTGTCTCTTAGGGTCTAATTTCACAAATGTGGGGTCTGCTATTAAAATCTTCTTAATTTCATCCATTGCGCTAGACGTGGTGCTAGTTTTATACCAAGGTTGCTTTTTCTTAAATGCAGCATCTACATCATCCATAGTACTGAACGTGCTATTACCTAAATTGGCGTTCTCAGCAGCCTGTTCTAGCGTTCTGACTTTATTTTTCTGTTCCGTTAGGATTTTGTTAGCAATGTTAACAGGTCGCTGCTCATAAGGTACATCTCCCCCATTAGCTTTGAGTAGTGCTTCTGCTGCTGCTTTATCTTTATCAAATTGAAGACGCTGTTGTGCCAAAGTTAGCTGTCCTGCTTGGTTAAGCACACTTGCTTTAGAAGCATCAATGGTTTGTTGTGTGGCAATAGGAGCTTTTAGTGCATTCTCAACATTGGCATCATAAGTGGCATTACCAAAGTCATCGGCTCTCTTGGCGTTCTTGATGTTGTACACACCTAGTTGGAAGTCCTGCTCTGCTTTACCATCAAAAAAACCTTTTTGTGTTAGTTCAGCTTTTTTTGCTGCGTAAGCAATAGGGTTATCTACAAGCCCTTGTAACTCTGCCATACCCAATGCAGTATTTTCTTTTCGTGTATTGCTGGTTAAATTGAGTCTGTTTAGGTCTAAAGCAACAGCATCACCTGCTCGCTTAGTCAGTACATCACCGCGAGTGTCTCTGTACTCATTCACCTTAACAGGGTCAAACTCATTAGCTAAAGTAGCCTGTAAGTTCTTGAAACCAATATTGAATGCCTCAGACTGCAATTCTTCAGGAGTCTTAGCACTGTTGATATAGTCCTGTAAAATAGCATGACTCCTGTTACGGACTACCGTTTGGTAGTCCTTAGCAGTATCTTTCAAGCCAGCACCAGCATCTTTCAAGCTCTGTATGGCTTGAGTAAATAGACTGTTACTCTCACCCAAGTTAGGTGCAGCAACATTGTTCCAATTAATAGCCATGTTACTTCACTCCGTATTTAGCCATGTAGTCTGCAACACTCATAGCATTTGTAGGGTCAGCACTAACCCGCACTCTCTGAGCATTCTCTAGTTGAGCATTGGTAGTATTTTTAGATGCCTCAAAGTTCTTAGCAAAGGACTCTTTCTGAAAGTTCAGGTTATCCCTACCTAACTTAAGTGCTTTATATGCACTGATTGCACCTAGTGCTGCATTGAATACACCAACCCCTGCATTGATTTTATCAGTCATTGCTATCTTAGGTAGCCCCCCTGCACCTGCACCAAGAGTTAAACCAGTTGGATTACCCACTACCCCACTAGGGTCGGAGTTCATCCAGTCTAGGTTTAAACCAGAAGTACTACCTCCAACTGTAGGAGCCAAAGGCATACCTGAACCTATCGCTAACTGTTGTGGGGATAAACTAGACAGACTAGGCATACCACTAAACGGGATATTCTGTGGAGCTTTTACAAGTGTCTGTAAGTAGTCGCTCATAGAGGGTATGGACATACCTGTATAAGCGTTAGGTGTAGTGGCGTTAGTACCACCAAAGTTATATTTCAATTCGCCCATCATCGTCACCTCTCTGAGATTGGTTTAAAAGCTGCTGTAAGTTTGGGGGTTGCATCATTATCTCAACGTAGTTGGAGACAAATCCCTGTAGTGTTTCAATGACATTCATTGAACCTTTTGCCATGAAGTTTTCAGGAGATTCTCCAAGTGTTACGAACACTTTACTTCGACTATCTGACAACAGCAACTCTAATTCCATAGGGATAACAGGGTCACCTAGTAACTCTTTGGCTTGACGTAATGATGCTTCTTTCTGCTGTACTTCTAATGAGAATGCACTTGCTTCTCTTTGTAAATGTTCCATGTCAAACTGGTATGCTGTAGCACTCACCTGAAAGGCAATACAAGATACTGTGAGTAATTGGATAGCTGTCAAGTTCAGTAGTTTTACATCTGTATAACCACTTAATGCACTAGCAATAAACGCTGCTGCTGCTAAAGCTGCTGCAAACTTACCACTAACTGCACCTGTCCTTACCAGTGCTGTAATAATGATATTTATAAGAGCAGCTATTGCTATATTGGTCGCTAAGTTAATAAGGAAAGCTCCTACCCCACCAGCAATACCCCCTGTAAATACCGTAATGGCAATAGCTACAACAACCATGACTGCCTTAAATACACCCCGTTGATACCACTTAGTTTTAATTACCTTGGTCATGTTAATGACTAGGTAAAAACACTTACCAAAGAGTATTTCTCTCTCGTTACTGGTTAAATTAGGTAGAGCTGTCTTATCAATGGGTATAACTAAGTTCTCTTCAGTACCTACTGATGTTGTCCACATTCCTGAAAAATTGTGGATACTTGCAGCCCCAAATACCTGAACCTCTTTATAGGTTGTTAAGGTATCTTGATAACGGTAAACATGGTGTGCAGGAGTTAGTGATGCACCCCCAAGAGAGTACGCCCCTCTGCCTGTGCTTGCTGCATAGTGGGTAGCAGCCCAAACACGTTTCGCATTGACGTACTCAGAGTTGTAAGTACCTACTGTGCCAATAGTGCCTGTGACTGTCGTAACATTAACTGCACTGAAGTTGATGGCGTTAGAGTACACCGTATCTTCAATTTTAAGGAGCTTACCAATCTTAGCCCCTGTACCTGCCAATGCCCCAGTGGTAACTGTAGTGGTCAAGTCATTAAACATCTTAAGCCAATAACGGTACTGGTACTCAATAATGACTATATCGCTGGTGTTCATAGGTGCAGCAATGTTGAGGAATATCTGCCTTACATCACCTATATCTGCAATAGATGAGTGTAGCGTAGCACTCCAATCTACCCAATCAATGCCCATTAACTTAGCCAGCTTCTTACTGGATTTATACTCAGCAGAGCTAGTACTTAGTGTTGTAGGCAAGCTCTGACTATTTAATCTTGCATACAGTCTTGGGTAAAACTCACCTGTTGAGGTAGTCAACGTAAACAAGTCATCAAGGTCAGGCTCAATACCAGAACCATGCTCATAAGTTAAATAGGCTATGTGAGTTACTGCACCTACAACATACGTGTAGCAAGCTTGGATGTAGTCATAGTCCTGCACAAAGGCATCACTACCAATAATAGTAATAGGAGGGTCATCTGCCTCAGAAGGAGGAGTCTCTACAGCACTTGTAATGTAATCCAAGAAATCAAAAGTAAAAGACTCAGTATGTACAATCTCAGTGATGGTTTTATCCGTACCCACTGTAGCAGGTGAGCCATTGGTGTAAGGCACAGTCTTATTTAAACCAGTAGAGGTATTAGTTGCTGCGTCTACTACAATGGTTTTAACAGTATCACCTGCAGTCAATGGAGCACCGAAGGTGTAAGTAAAGTACCCTGTACTACTCGCGGTAACAGTAGTTACCAACACTGTATTCACAAGTATCTGTACTGAACTATCTTTCTCAGCATACCCGTCAATACTCGTTGTACTTAGATTGTTCACTACGGCATCAGGGGGTGGAGTCACATCAGGGATGATTTCAACATACTGATAGGAAAGCTCTGCGTAAGCATCAGGCACATCAGTATCTACATCAGGCGTAACAGCAGCAGCACCTAAATCTTGGCTTCGTGTAAGGCACTCACCACTCTCTGTAGAGTACCCGTACTGTTCACGGTCTGAGCCTGATTCTGTGCTCTGTACTGTAGCGGAACCAAAGACCAATTTACCTGTCTGTAGGTAGCAAGGGAAACCTTCAATAGTAGTAAACGAACCAAGCTCATTAGTAGTAGGGTCATAACCATAAACATCTATGAGCTTTTGCCACATGAAGTGCTGGTAATTAGCATCCCCAATAGTGGCATACACCATCGTTACAGTATGACCTGTTGTGGTATCAAGGAAGTCTTTGACAGCAGTTGAAAGGTCAATGCCTTGTACAGTAGCTTCCCCTGCGGTGGGTAAACCATAGGCATAGTGCCCACTGTTTGCGTAGTTATACGCTTGCTTACAGCGATTGGGTAAAGCCTTCTGACTGTACTCTATTGAGTAATCAACTAAAGACTTATCATTCACCGAAACAGTGGGCTTATCGGCAGTAGCAGCAAGGTAGTGGAGCAAAGCAACCTTAGATGAGGGGATAATATCGTCATCCCCAGACATACGTTGAATAGCTGTAAATGCTACAGTCTTACGTCTACCCCCGAAGAAGCTCATTAAGGTGTAATCCCATCAAGTAACGCATCAACAGCAGTAGCAATGTAACTATCACCTAAATGGTTAGCAGTAACCACTTGCCCACCGTCCGTATTTTGACGTACAGCCCATGTCTCAATCATTATCTTAGCTGCTTTCTGTTCTGCATCCCGTAAGTAGTTTTTAGTCTGTTGTGCCATTAGCGCATTCTGTACACCCATCACTGAACCAGCAGCAGCCGTAGTAGTAGTCTGAGCCAACTCAGTCACTTTCTTCTGTTCATATAAGTCAGTTTGTGCATTGGTACTCGCTGTCTGTGCAGTCGTATTTGTCACTTGTGCAGGAAGTAAGTTGGTGGTTGTGTAGACTACTTGGGCAGTCTGAGCTGTTGTACCTGCTACCTGTGCTGTTAACTGGTCTACTTGCTTAGGTAATATGTTAGCCGTTGTGTAGGTAACTTGTGCAGTTTGTGCTGTTGTTCCTGCAATCTGTGCGGTCAATTGAGCCAACTGTTCAGGGAGTAGGTTAGCTGTGGTGTAAGTAACCTGTGCAGTCTGGGCAGTCACCTGTGCTTGGTTTAATTCTAGCAATGCCACTTCTTCAGGTAACTTCAGAGTAACCTCAGCATTTACTTTATTAGTCTCTGCCTTAACTTGACATGTTTGGGCATCAGTTAAGTGACCTTGTTTAATGGCAATAACAGTGTCAGTAGCAACTTTATTGGTTTGAGCAATCAACTGGTCTTGTTGGTTCTTAATGACCTTCACATTCTCAGGAAGAACATGAGTTGTTTCATAAAGCACTTTATCAGTCTCAGCTTCAACTTGACTTTGTTGGCTCCCAACAAGACTGGTTTCTGCTGTTAACTTAGTTTGCTGTAACTGAAGGATGGTGACTTGTTCCTCTAGCTGTTTAAGTTCTAAAGCCAGTTTAGCTTTACTTAAACAATAGGCAGTTGCTTGCCCTAAGAAACTGGTAAGGGCTTGAGAGTACACAGTTGCATACGCTGTACCTGTGATACGCCCACTGGTGAACTCACGGTCAAGATGTAATCGTAAGGTTTGGAGTAGTACATCAAATACACCAGTTCCTGTTAGAGAACCTGTAGTAAGTTCCGCAATATTTAACGTGGTATCAACTGCGGTATTCTCAATAGTGACGGTCATGTACTACTCCAAGTTATTTACTCAATACTGTTACGGGCTTGCTGTGCTTTAGCTAAGTTCTTCAGTTCTTGCTCAGTTAACGGAGGCAACTCAGCAATGGCATACGCTGTTACTAACCGAGACTCGGCACCCGATTCACGGGTAGCTGGAATGGTCATACGGAACTTACGATTACGAATTTCATCAAGTAATACGGCTTCAATGTGGGTAGGTACACCGTAAGGAATAAACCGTTTAACTTTCAGTACACGGTTACTAATCTCAAAGAACTCACCACGGTAGTCACGCTTCAAAACATCCATTGGGGTAATCGTTACACGCAGTAAACGTGTCGCTTGCTTACGCATTTCAGCAACAGGGTTGACTGGTTTAACAGGTACTTCTACTACTTCATCATCAACTGCTAAGGCTTGATTGATACGTTCTTGTAGTGTCGTTGCAGAGATATTGCCGTTGTACTTCAAGCCCAACTCATCTGCTTGTGCTTTCAATTCTTCTAAACTTTTCATGCTAAGTATCCTAAAGTAAGGAGGCACTCCACTTACTTACTTGCGTAGGTAAGTGGAGGAGAAGTAGATAATTACATCTTACCTACGGTTTTGATTAACGCTAAACGCTCACCACGTAACAACAAGAAACCATACCACCACTCGATAGACATAAAGCCTTTCTTACCAAATGGGTTATCCAAGCTGTAAAGCTCATCAGGTTTCATGTTCTTGGTTTTGAACTTGTTGGACTTACCATCAGTGTTGAAACCAATAGTAGTGAAAGACTCTTCACCAACAACCAAGATTGGGAACACATCCAACATGCCGTTAGTATCGTAGAACGTACCAGAAGTGCTGTAACCACCTTGACCAGAGAAGCGAACCATATCAGGCACAATGATGAAACGGAAGTCACCAATACGGCCACGCTCACCTGTCAACACAGTAGTACCAGCAGCATAGGCTTCTACAGGGATGAACGCAGGATTACCATGCAAGTCTTCCATTGCTTCCAATGTAGGAATCAACTCAGAGCCAATGTACGCTACACGGCAAGCAGGGATAACTTTAGTATCAACTAAGCGAGTACCTGTGATAATGGTTGTCTGTTTAGGGCAACGGTTGTTATCCAAGTCAATGCTTAACTGCATGAGGTCACGATAGGTCAACTCATCGTTCTCATTCAATGTGTAGTTGTTAGTCGCATTACCTGTATAACGCACAACACCAGCATTGTTGATTAAGTCAATCTGCAACGCATCTTCGGTAATCTTCATCGCTGCATTCATCAATTCACGGTTAGTGTGCATTAACAAATCAGCATCAGTATCGAAGTTTAACGAATCAGCAGTATAACTAGCATGGAAACCAAAGTTTTCCATTGTGCCAGTTAAGTCGATACGGGTCATACCAACACCGTTCACTTTACCCGCATTTTCATGGATTAAAGGAATCTTGTTGGGAATCAAACCAATATCTTTACTGGAACCGTACAAGTTACCAGAGCGTCGAATCTTAACAGAACCACCAACAATCTTAGCTGCTGCTGTCGCTGCGGCTTCAGTGGTGTAGTGGATGTTCAACGAGTCGCAGGTAATCACGTCTTCAAGAACAGTGAAAGTACCGCCGACAATGTTCGTGTTAAGAACAGTAGCCATCTGAGCATTGGTTTTAGAAGTACCTGCGGTAGCATCACCACCAACTGCAACAGCACCAGTCATCAACTTCCAACGAGAAGTGTTGGCTACACCGTTAGCACAGTAAACGTAATCACCAGCAGCATAAGCACGTTTAGTAGTCACAGCACCAGCAGCTTCTTGGTCTTTTGGATTACCAATTAAACTAGGAATAGCGAGTGTGTACTCAGTAGTAGCGATAACTGCACCAGCAGCATCAATACCCTGATCGTTGATGTTGGAGTCATCAAGGATAGGTAAGTAGTGGAAACGCTTAATCTCTTTGCCCATGTTCTTAGGCATAGAGGTAACGTCAGCTAACTGACCGAAGAACATCTCACGACGCGCTTCAATAAGGGCTTTACGCTCATAGGCATGAGTCGTGATTTGGACACCAACCGAAGAAGGAGAACTATCGGTAGGTGCATTATATTGCTGTGTCATAACTTAGACCTCATTAGAGACCTGCTTGGGCGAGGTGCTTTAGAAAGTCCTCATCACTCATAACAGGTAGATTATTCAGGGAAGGCTTAGATTCAACTTTGGTTTGGCGAGGAGGAGCTGCCTGTCTACGTTGCTCTGCCAACTTCTGTTGTTGCACATTAGGTTGGGGCGTAGTGACAGGAGGAATAACAACAGGAGCCTGTACAATCGGAGGTGTCTGAGGTTGTGCAGCTTGTAATCTGCGTTCAATCTCAGCGTAAGCTTGAATATCTGTCATGCCATCTAAACGTCCCAAAGCTCGCTCGTACTGCATGACACTATCAATCTTAGCAAATGTACCATTTGCCACTTGAGCATCAAGAACACGAAGTAACTGTGGATGTTGGGCTACGGTTTCACGGCTACTGACATCCCATTGTTGGCCTACTACTGCAATGGTTTGACTGAATGATGCAGAGTTAGCTTGAAGGTCATCAAGGGTACTCTGTAGTGCATCGTCAACTTCATTAACAACAGGAGCCACAGGAGCGTAGTCTTTACCCTGCTCAACATCGAAACCATACAGGTCAACTTCACTGTCTTTCAACAGCTTGGCAATCGCTTCAGGTTTCTTGTTCTTCAGGTCAATCAAGTAAGCTAAGTCATCTTCACTTAACTTATTTTCTTCAAGTAACTTACCAATCCGACGTAGGGGTTTAATCTCCGTCATCTTTTTAACGTAATCAGTTCCCTTCTGCATAAGCGAGATAGCATCATTAGGGTCAAGTACTTGGAAGTCTTTACCATTGGCCTTAAACGGCTTAGTAATAGTTTTGAAGAACTCTTCGTAATCTACCTGAGCTTGCGTCTGCGTTTCAGGTTGAGTATCTGCTGGAGCAGTTACTTCAGCTTCGGGTACAGGTACTACTTCACTCGCAGGAGTTTCAGTGTTTGGTACAGGAGCAACTGTCTCTGCACTATTAACACTGTTTAAAAAATCCTCGTCAGACATTGCAGCGAGTTCTGCGCTGTTATCTTGTTCTGGGATTTCCACTGACATAATTAATCCTCATCGTTGTTAGATAAAAAGACATTAGCTTCTCTAATACTCTGAGCAGCTTCCGTACCCTTTACAGTTAGTTGCTGTAAATAGTTTTGGACATAACTAATCGCGTCTAACTCACGCATCACTTCATCGTATTCAGGACTTGGTTTGCTAAGTGTTGCTAACTTTAAAACCAATGAATGAACCTGTTGGGTAAACAGGTTAGTCTCAAACACCAGCTTAAAAGGTGCAGTTAGTTTCAACTGCACTATTGCATCACTTAGAGCCACTTCCTGACGGTGCTGTGCCAGTAAGTTATTTACGTCTATATCAGTCATGCGTATACACTTACTTACTTATTTAAGTAAGTAAATTAAATAGTAATTTAACTAGCCTGTCTAGTGCTTTGATTACCCCCAAGCTGTGAGCTTGCCATCATCTTAAGCAATTCAGAGTTATGCTGGGTCTTTTGTGCATCATTAGCTAAATCCCCTTTAACCTGTTCTCGCTCAATTGCACCTTGATTAGCTAAGGTCTGTTTGTCTAATTCACGTAGATGACTCTCACCTGTTTGGTTCTGTACAAAGTTCTGAGACTTCAAATCAGCCTCACCTTGTAAGTTCTCTGCGCGAGCTTGTTCAACACCCACCTTAGCACCTTGTACTTGAGACTTAGCTGCCGCCTCTTGTGCTTGAGCATTAAGCAATGCAATCTCAGCCTGTAACTTAGCCATCTCCAACTGTTGAATTTGTTCTTGCATTGGGTCAGGCGGAGCTTGGTAGTTCTCAATACGATTAGCCAAGTCAGGCATCTTACGTAACCGTGCAATCTCAGACAGGATAACTTGAGCCAAACCAAGTCCCATCGTATTGCCCATCGTCTGTAGCATGAAACTTAGCTCTTTGGCTTTGCTGTCATCTGACTCTGCGGTAGAGATAGAGAGGTTTAAATCATAATCCCCTGCCAAGTCATCAGTACGTACTGGAACAAACTCACCATTGGTTAAACGAACTACTTCTTCCTCTGTTAGCCACGCTGCATTCATGGATAACATCTTACGGCCAATAGTTAATAAGCCATGTGCAATACGTCTAAGAATACTCATCTCACGCTTACTGACGGCATCCATTGCTGAACGTACACCAGTAGCATTCTCACCTAAACCAGCACCAGTAATACCCTGCCCTGAGAATCCTTTGATACCTGATAAGGATTCAGCATCATTGTTGACATGGTTAATTAACCACAACGCTGACTGAGGAATCTCAGGAAACTTGTGCATGAAAATAGCATTGGGATTACTTGAAGGGTTGTACTCGTAATCCAAACCTTTACGGTATTTAATTAAGTTAGTGGCATCCAATAAACCTTTAGGAATACCTGTCTGCGAGTTAGCAGACTTACCTAATAAATCAATTACACCGCGAGTGACTGCACCAAGTATCTTCTGGTTATCCTCCAGTAACTCACCATCAGGAATACCGTAGATAGAGTTATGTTCGGGGATATATGGAATGGCAACAAAGGGAATCTTCTTATCAGGGAATGGACTTTCTTCCATACGCACCAACGTATTACCAATCCATGAAGCCAAGATAGGTGTGAGTTCATCCTTGCCTTCAACATCACGATAGCCGTGATACTCATACACTGTGAGCTTCTTACGCGCTAAGTCAGAGAAGGTGAATGAACCCACATCACTGTAGTTATGGTTTGGGGACATTTGCTCCTGTAAACCTGAAGCCACTAGCTTGAGATTCTTATAACGCCCATCTGCTTTCAAGTCTGCTAAACAGGATTCAAAGCTATGGATAACAAACTTAGCTTTATCCATGTCCCCTTCACACGTAGGGTCAATCCTTACGTTACGGGTGTTACAAACTTCTAAGGTAGGTTTGTTAATCAGTGGTTTGGTTTCTTCAATGGTCTGAGTACCTGATTGTACTGCCATTACCATTTGCCCATACTGCATTGAAGCCTTCACACTGGCTTTAATGTTTTCAGGGATAGTAGCTTCAAAGGTATCAGGCTCAGTCTGAAACAGTTGCATAGCTTGCTGCATCTGCTCTTGCATCTCAGGTGGCATCATCTGGTAAGACCACACTGGGACTTCACGGGTTACAGTAGTTTCTTCGTACTGCCAACCCACGCGCACAATCACTGTACCTTCGCGCACACAAGTACGAATGAGGCTATCAATGAAAGGTACTTTGTTAATCTTGGTTTGGAACTGGTAATTAAGAATTAACTCATTCTGTTTGGCACGTTTAGTATCTTCATGCGTAACAGGGTTAACCTTAAACAACTCAGGCGTAGAGAAGAAGGGTTCACTCAATGAAGAGCATCTCCACTCATACTGCTTACGGATTAACTTAGGGTTAATACGTGATTGTGCTTTCTTCTCTTTGTTCTCAGCAATAGGCTGTACATCAAAGCTTTCTTCCCATCTATTAAGATTGGCAATCTGCTTTGCATGGAAACTTTCTGTCTGTTCAAAGTCCTTCTTTAAGTCCAAAAGAGTAGGGGCTTTAGTCCAGCCTGCTGGTTTAATATCTTCTACAATTTGTTGTTCCACGTTGCCCCCTACTTAAATAAAACCATGTTGTGTGAAGTTGTCGGACTCAAGATAATTACCTGTGTTAATCCCTTTGTTCTCTAAGAGTTGGCACTCTGTCTCATACCGTTGTAAGTAACTAACATCTAAGCTACTACGGTTAGAATCCAGTGCAATACCTACAGGGCTATAGAAGCGAGAGGCAACATAAGCTAATAAAGGAGGTAGGTAAGCATCAGGTAAGTCCACCTCAATATCCGTGTCATTGACGTACACTACTTTAGCTGGACGTGCTACGTACTCAATTACGTAAGTATCATCTTCGGGTGCTTCTGCAAAGCGAAAGATTTTAGGGCTAAGTAACATCACCCCATTGAAACCATCAAAGCGGATATTATTCCCTGCTGTTGAGGTCATGGTAAGTAGTTGGATAATGTCATTAGTAAATGGGTCATCTACATCTAAGATATAACCACCTACGTTAACACTGACTGCATTAGCTGAAACCAAACTATAAACCAATTGAGTGCTAGTTACTTTGAGAGTAAGTAAGCGTCTCTTTAGTTGGAATCGTGTGTACAGTTTTACTAAGCCAAGATTAATAGCAGTAACAATGGCAGGTATCTTAGCAGTAAGGACTGCACCATTTGACACACAATTAAGGTTAGCCAGTTCACTTCCAGCCAATGAATCCAATATCTCAGTTAATAACATATATCACCTAACAAAAATAACTAGCGGTAAATTCACTACCTGTTTCAACGGTAGTTCCCCATATCTTTGACTTGCCTTGCGTAAACTCAGTAGAACTACTTGGCAACCATATTGGCATGAGTGGCAGCATGGAGATGGTATCAAGTGCATCATCGTGCTTAGACTTAAAACCACCTACTGTGGTTAAGCTCAACTCATCAAGCATCTCATCCAGTGCTACACCACCCTTCTCCTCGACAGGGAAGAACATCTCACCCATCTTGAAGTAAGGCACTGCTACGTTGAATCGTTGGAGCTTAGAGGTACTAGGACGTATGCCTGCTCTCCCTTCGTTACTGTCTGAAGCCAGTGAGAAGAATATGTTACGGGTAAGCATTTCTTTCTCAATCCAACTAACGAAACCAGCTTGTTGTCCTGAAACTTCGATACCAACTGATTGAGGGGAATACTTCTGGCAGAACTTAAACAACTCATCAATGTTCTTATCCATTGTCTGCCGTTTACATAAACCATCAACCCAATACTTAAACCCTTTGTTGTTTACTGCCCATACTGAGATAAAACTAAAGTCACTAAACTGTTTCTCACTGGTAGCAAAATCAGTAGTGATGTAGAAATTAAAGTTACCTTTGTTAGCCATCAATGCTTTACGTGAGTACCACTTCAAATCTGAGTCACTAATTAACCGCGTATCATCAGATAAAATCTGAAGCATTAACTCTTGATAGAATGAAGCCAGTGCTCCTTGTAATCGGAGCTTCTCATACATCTTCATTACATAGTCGTAATCGAATCTATCTTCCCATGAACCTCTGAACTCTTCGCGTGAACAAGGAAACTTCTCACAGATAGGGAATACGTTGACAATCCAAGCACCAGACTCAACAGCTACATACAATGGGTCTGCTGCACTGAATGGCGTACCATTCCAGATAATCTTTCTACGCTTAGGATGGAGTGCTGCTTCTAAGGAACTGTTGATATTGGTTTTGATATTCTCAATTTCAGTCGGACTACGTGCATCAGCATCGGTGATAATGTCATCAAGTAAAGCCAAGATAGGACGGGAACCATTCTCCCTCGTACCCCGAATGTTGGTCTTACCTCCATAGGCTGAAACCACTAATGAAGTACCATCCTTACGGATGAACTCCCATCGAA
>ERZ650304.610-NODE-610-length-17225-cov-19.951310_pt1 | contig 17225 bp, 30 predicted proteins | sample MGYA00376240_ERZ650304 | MGnify/ENA primary metagenome ERZ650304 (study PRJEB26733, sample SAMN07839271) | wastewater metagenome | biome: small river; feature: stream; material: water | place: USA: North Carolina | collected 2016-03-01 ...
GCTCTTCCGATCTCCCTGGCGTGGGGGGGGCGGCCCCCCTGGTCAAAGCGGGATCTGGACCCCATGACGCATGGCCGTATGGCGATAGGACACAGGGCACGCGTAGGAAGGCAGGAGGGGGCATGAAAGGGCACGACAGTACGCAGCCCACTACACCCCCCCCATGATGCGAGCACGTAGGCAGGGCAGCACGTAGGCAGGGTGGCCAGGCCAGCACATAACTAAGTAATCTGGGGCAGGGTGTAGACAGCTAGGGATCATCCGACTACGATGACAGCATGAACCACACACAAGACATCCCACAGGGCACACCCGTACGCTTGACCCAAGAGGTCACGGACCCAGATTTCCCCGAGAACGTCTGGCAGGCAGGCACTACCGGCACGGTCGACCTTCCCTGTGGTGACCCGCAGTACGTATACGCAGTCATGGCGGACGGTACGTATACCGTTCTCGACCGCGACGAATTCGAGACCATCACCCCCGAACCCGTGAAGCAGGACACCCCCACGGTTCGTATCATCCCAAGCTCTCGACTCTTCGGCATGGCAGGTAGTCACATCGTCACGATCGACACAACCCATGGCTACCGAGGCGACCGGCCGATCGGTATCCACTTCTACAGCGACCGGACGCGAACCACGCTCTGTGTCACCCGTAGGCCAGCAGGCGCCCTATTCGGTAACTGGGAACGCGACGAGCGCGCCATCCGGATCTGACAGCCACTACCACAACACAGGAGATCACAGACCATGACGAAGACAGTTCCCGAATACGTGGACCTTACCCCCGAAGAGATCACGACAGCAGGACTCATCCCCACTGGTACGCTTGTGTGGTGGTCGACCGGGATGGTCGGCATCTACAAAGCCCGGGTGACCGGGTACTACCGTGACCGGATCTTCGGTCTACGCGCAGAGATCACCATCACGGAACGACAGAACTACCGCACCTATCAGGGTGGCCAAAGCTACTCCTGCCCCGTCGGCGAACTACTGCGGCGGGACCGGTACAGGCTCGCAACCCGTGACTACCGGATGACACTCACCCGCAAGGCATAGCCCAATGGTCGAAACACCCCGCGGGGTGTCGGCGCGGAATGGTCCCCGCGTCCTGACGAGACAGACCACACAGGAGGAGATCATGGACAGCATTCCCTACTTCGTTACCCGACCAGTTGGGGAACACATGATGCCGGTTTACGGTTTCAGCCGCAGCTACCGACACGCCTTGGTGCAACACACAGACGGAGCTTGGTACGCTCATTTCGTCACGATCAACGCGGACGGTACCGCTACCATTAGCACGTCGGGTCGGTGGGAGTACCCCAAGTGGATATTCGAGGGTGACAACCGCGACGCAGCCCGATACCCGCATGCATTCCCCAACATGGAAACCATTGCCGAGATCGACGCATACAACGAGGTGCAATAATCATGGGCACCATCGAGACCCGCGAATACGCGCAAGGCACATCCGTAACCCAAGAATTCCCATGGGGGTTCTACATCCGGGCACGTGTCATGTGCCCCGATGGCATCGTCCGAGCCACCTCGAAACTGCAAGATGCCCCTACCCCGGTAATGACAACTCACGGGTATGGGGTCCCATGTTCCGTCAACGTGCGCAAAGCAGGACCGATCTACAAAGTCGCGGGAGTCATGGTCGACGTTGACGGAACCATGACGTTCACCCCCAACCCCGAAGGCAAGAACGCTGGCGCGTTCGACATCCCCGCCATCGTCCAGCGGCGCGGCGCAAACGGAAAGTTCGTCGCAGCATGAACCACCGCACCCTGTACCCCGACACCCGGAACGAAACCTGGGTCGACATGGTCACCGCGTTGGCCGTGGGTGTCATCCTCGCGGGTGTCCTGTACGCATGTTTCCTCGTGGGGCAAGGCAACATCCGCGCCAACACCACAGACCCGACCACACAGACCAATACCACCACCACACAGGAGATCCAGCCGTGAAGATGTCACAGGAAATGCGCGACGAGTGGACGTCTAAAATCGAACCACTTGACACGATCGAAATGCGCGACGCGTACCGAGCTGGAAACTTCCCCCGAGCCGATCTAGTCAAGGATCTCGACAAGCGATACCGATGGGATCTCCTGAACGCTGCCATGGGGTGGAGAGGACCGTGCGCGGCCTACGACGCGGGGATGAACGATACCCACATCGACACAGCGCTACGTAGCATCGTAGACCCATTGTAACGAGTCGAAACACCCCGCGGGGTGTCGCGTAGGACTAGGCCACTACGCCTGATGAGACAGCCTCACAGACCACACACAGGAGATCACGATGAGCATTCAAGATGAGGTAATCGAGACCACCGCGGATGACCCTGCCGCGATCGTCTGCGGAACATGCGGTAAGGCATGGCTGCGGGATATCACCCCCGCGGGTCGTTGCCCTTGGGAAGCAGACCACCCCGAAGACACCCCCCAGACCTACAACGCGCATCCCTTGCGCACCCTGCCAACATCCCTGTCATGGGAAGGGCTGGCCAGCCTGAACAAAGAGGCTGGCTACCATTTCTTTGACCGCGAGACCATCCGGTCATTCGGTTCACGCCTGCTGGGGTCCCCCAGCTACATCGGCACCACCGATGATGGCTGGCGCGTATGGGCGGGGGTGACATCCGAGTACACAGGGTGGAATCGGGACGCGCGGGCCTACACGGTCCGAGTGTTCATGGCGCGATCGACTCAAGCGGTCCGGGTAGATGGCCGAACCATCGATCTGATCGATTGGCAGCAACGCGGAGACTTTCTGTCCCATGACAGTGCAGCCAAAGCACACAGGGCCATGGCTGCGCTCAAGCGCGACGGGATGGCCGCGGTTCTGGCATACGCGGAGGCAAACTGATGAGCACGTTCAAAGCCGAAGCCCTGGACGTATGGTTCCTGATCGACCCGGACGACGGAGAGGAAGCGATCGCTGAAGCGAACACGTACCCGGACGGGGACGGGTTCCGTATCGAGTGGTACCTGAATTCTGTCGGACTTGTGACAACGGTCACGGTTCCCACCTATGAGGCCGCACAGAAGTGGTATCAGGAACGGGGCTACCAGGACTACTCATCATGAACTGTCCCGAATGCAAGGAAGAGATATGGGACCTTCCCCATGGCCACAAGCTGGCCAAATGTTGGAACGCAGATGGGCACCAATCCGGCGCACCCCTCGCGTTCGATACCATGGGAGATGACGACGACAGCGAATAGGGACGCAGACACTCCAGTCGAAACCCCGCGAGGGGTCCGGTACGGGTAGCCGCGTGCCGCTGATGAGACAGGCTATAGGAGATCCACCCATGTTGAACTACGAATCACCCACCCCTGATGCCCCAGAGTGTGAGATCGGCACAAGCGCGGTCCGATGGGCCGAAACCCAAGGTCGTCGGCATGTATGGTCGGCAGCTCTCGACAACTACGAACCCACCCGCGACTATGCGCAAGGGGAACTGTACGCGTACCTGTTGCATGGCACGCGGGAAGGGGAACGCGGTCTCGTGCTCATCCCGGAACACGGCATGAAAGACACGCGCTCAAGCCTGTACCTGATCGATGATGGCAGGACGGTAGAGCCCATGTACGTGTCCGGGTGGAAAGACAGCGACGACGCAGACGAAGCGCTCCCCCAGTACGTGCTACTCAAGCCATTCCCGACGAACTACGACGCGGATGGAGAACGCCGATACCGTGCCGACGACCAGACGCGGCCAGTTGACTTCGGTTCATGGATGCTTGGACCGCGGCGCACGTACCACCTCAAGGTGTCCGAAATCTGATGGGGGACGCAGACCCCACCCCTATCGACGTATTCCCGGACGTACGTGCCAGCGCGCGGGCCATGCTGGGGGACATGATCGACGGATGCCTGACGATCGAACGAGGGGCATGTTCAGTGATCGAGACTGTCGAGTCCCGGATGCCAGACCATCCCAATTTGGCAGAGTTTCGGACCATGGCATGCAGGGCAGGACAGCTTGCCGAATACTTCCGAACCGAGCAACAGAAATTGGGGGGTTGACACAGGGACGCAGCCCGATTAAGCTCCCGAGTCGCACCACAGACCGGGCAACCCCCATCTATCCACCCCCACTGACCTTTCATGGTTGGTGGGGGTGGTTCGCGTTCAGGGACGCGGTTACGGGCTGGCTATGCCGGGTCGCGCGAAGGGGGGTACCGCGAAGCTGGGTAGCGTACTGGCCTGCTATCCGGGCGAACAGTGAAATGACACGAGAGCCTTATTGCATGAAATGGCATGAATCCGGGGCGAAGGGAACTGGGCCTTTTTGTACAGCTATGGTCCGTGTTCCCTTGGTCCTTACCTATACGTCCCTACACTACATTTCACTACACGGACACCCTGCATGAAATGACATGAGATTTCGAGCCTCCAAGGGGACGCAGACGGCCCGCTGACCACGCCGCAGACAGCCCGCAGCCAGCTCGACGTGATGCGTGCGTTCGAGCGCCTACAGGAGTACGGTAGAGACCCTCACCTACCTGGCCCCGTTCGTGACACAGCGAGGCCCTGACATAGCCCAGGAGACCCGCACATGGCCAAGTACGCCAGCAACTCGAACGACGACGGCGACGACGTGGACCCGACGGACTACACCGCGGTCCAGCGATCCATGGTGTCCAGCGATTTCGACATCACGGACTACGCAGCCAAGGAACCGAAGCCCGCACCGCGACCCCCGACCGCCGTTCGCATCATTCCCCGCAACCCAACCCGCACCACCACATCTGTCGCGGCGGCGACAACAGCGGCGACAGCATCGTACTGGCAGTTGGACGACGACGAAGCGGCCGACGCTGTGTACCAGCAGGTGCAACGGCAACGGGCGAACGAGATCAAGCCCGGTGGGGACATCCGGCTTGAGGACATGAAGATCGGCGGCACCAAAGGATACGCACCGGACCAGTTCTACACACGCAGCACGAACGAGAAGGGGTTCAGCACAAAGATGCGCGTGAACCTCTCCCCGGCCATCAACGCCGCAGTCATGGAGATGGTTCACAGCAAAGAATTCTCCGCCTACCACAGCGTCAGCGACTTCATCCGGGACGCTGTGATGCACAGGTTGCAGTACCTCCGCGAACACGGGGCCGACACACCGCTGATCCGGGAACTGTGCGAAATCGAGGTGTCCAACGCGATGATGGCCACCCATGAACTGGTGACCACACAGCGGACCGAGCAACTCGCCAACGCTGAACGGATGCTGGACCTCGTACGCAAGGGCGGGGACACCGAGCACCTGTCGACGGTGCTGCACGAGCTGGACATCCAAGCCGACATCATGCCCGAGCCGTGGGCCGGACGGATGCGCGAGATCATCGCGAGGGCCAGCCGGTGATGGACTTCACCCTCATCTGCCCAAACTGCGGAGCAAGCGCATCCCTTCCGTTCGAGATGACGTGCGACGATCACCGTCCCGTGATGGTGCCCATCCCTGAGCCACCCCCGGATGACGAACCCGAGGACTGACCCCGGCGAAATACTTTCGGAAAGATGTTTGACACCCCGGTACGCTGGGCATTACTGTCAACATCACCAAGTCGCACGGAACAACCCGGCGCAACCGAAAGGACCACAGCCATGAAGCTCATCGCAGAACCCATCATCGTCGAGGTCGAGTCGCAGTCCAGCGGCGCAGGCCAGTGGGACCCGATCCTCAAGTTCCTGGTCGAAGGCACCCACGAGGTCGAGAACGAGGACGGCACCGTCGAGGCGGTCAACAACTTCGGGTCCGGCAAGTTCTTCCTCATCGCCGAGGATGTGACCCGGAACCAGCAGGCCGGTCTCACCAGTGCCGCCAAGGCCGCGGGCGTCAAGTGCGTCACCAAGACGCTGGACCCGGTGGACCCGGGCAAGGACGCCGAGGGCAACGCTCTCCCCGTCAAGCGCTTCGGCCGACTTCTGGCCAAGGTCGACGAGACCTACGCCGACTTCGAGGCCCGCGTCGCCAAGAACAAGGCGGCAGGTGCCGTCGAGGGTGGGAGTGCCCCCGAGGCCACCCCTGAGACGGAGACCGCGCCGGCCAACGAGACGGCGAAGCAGCGTGCGGCCCGTCAGAAGGCTGCCGCCGCCAAGAGCTGACCCCAGCATCAGCAACCCCGCATAGTGCCCCCCGGTTGGATTGATCTCCTGGGCCGGGGGGCACTGTCGCGTCCGGGCACATATCACCCCGATATCGCCGGTTTGGGTGAGCCTTGCGCCGCTCCAGCTCAGGTAGGTAGGGTGCCGACCAGGACATGACGTCAAGTGGGGTTAGAGAGGCACGCAGCCTCCGTCCCCGCCACCAGATTGCCTGGCACGGGCAAGGAAGCACACCCCCGGCTCCTGGGAAGTGGGTCGGGGGTGTGCCGCGTCCAGGAACGCCGACTCATGCACAGGGCCATGCACAGGCTGTGGATGAGTGCGATCGCTAGTTAAGGATTGCACATTAATTTCTCGAAGTCGTTGCAAAGAGATGGCGCGCCATCTAGAGTGACTGTCCAGACACCTCCCCAGGCTGTCCACCCCGCCTGTGCTGTCCCCCCTCGATCCCCCTGACGGGGACGGCACAGGCCCCCGGCGAAGTAAAGTCCCAGTTCCCCACTAGCGCAGAACGGAGGTCCCATGACAACGGACCCCGGATACCCCGACCGTGTAGAGGCACGATTGGCTGAAATGGGTGTGAATATGGCTGCCCTGGAGAAATCGGGCCGACCCGCATCCACGTCCACCTTGTCTATGGTCTGGATGTGTGAAAGCCAGGAATGCTCGGACCCTGATGAGCAGCTCTGCTGGCGTCACCTGTTGTGGGCCATCGACCATAACCAGTCCCCATACCATGTAGCGACCACCATGTGTGAAGCCGCGTCGCCTCTGGTGCTGGAGTGCAGGGTGTACAGTGGGTGGCTGACCCAGACGCGGGACCTGCCATGCACCCACGCTCGACCGCGGCTGGACCAAGAGGCCCGCGAACATCAAGAGCGGAGGGGTGAAGCATGAACTGGTGGGACATCCTCGCGTGGATCGTCATCGGCGTAGTAGTGATCTGCGTTGTGTGGACGATCGTCCTGACGGTCCGGGACAGCAAGGCTGAACCGCTCCGCAACATGCCAGAGGACGATTTGATCGGCCTGGGTATCGGGGCGATCCACAACCAGTTCGCCGGGATGCCCGTGTACCTGTCCAGGACTATGAGGCCAGGCGCTATCGTCCGCACTGGCCCCAACGGTTTGTGGGGGCAGTGGGGGGCAGGCAGTGAGACACTCTGGGACTACCCGGGTAATTCGCTGATCATGCACCCGAGTACTTGGGAACGCATCAAAGCGGTGGCCGACCAGCAAACCCTGAAGTGCGCCGAAGGAACCCACCTGAGCGCCCACCAGCAGACCCGCGACGAACTGGCCGCGGATGACCTGGCTTGGGCGCTCCGGCAGATCGACAATATCCGTGCCAGTAACCCAGGGAAAGATAAACCATGAATATCACAGACGATCAACTCGAAACTCTTAGATCCCAACTCGCGACATGCAAGCTTGGACACGGTTTAGGAACCGTCGATGAACCATGTTCGGTCGCCGCGATCAATCTCGCTTTGAGTGGTGAACTGTCAGACCGGGATCCATCCGAATGCATGTCTCCCGTGATTCGACGATGGGTTATCAGCGTCCAGGATTCCATGCCGGTCCAAATGATGGCCGCAGGTGACGAGCATGGAGACAGGTGGAGGCAGGCGCTTGTTGGTCTGGCTGGAACGCGTGACACCAAATCGGAAGCAGCGCGAGTGGCCATGATCATCGACTGGATGTGGGAATGCTTGGCGACGGATTGGCAAAAGTGGGTGCCGACATCAGCTCATTCCGCGTGGAATGAAATGCTACACGAGAAAACTGCTCGTGCTGCTTATGCTGCTCATGCTGCTGCTACTGCTGCTCGTGCTGCTTATGCTGCTCGTGCTGCTTATGCTGCTTATGCTGCTACTGCTGCTCGTGCTGCTGCTTATGCTGCTCATGCTACTGCTGCTGATGCTTATGCTGCTGCTACTGCTGCTCGTGCTGCTTATGCTGCTTATGCTGCTGCTCGTGCTTATGCTGCTCGTGCTGCTTATGCTGCTCATGCTACTGCTCGCAGCTGGGTCAAGTTTGATCCCGCTTCACTCCTGGTCCGCCTTACTTCCACTACGGCAGGTTGACCCGTGCCTATCACTATCGCAGACATCCCTGAGCTGAACCAGGAATCCGAACCGTACCCGGCCTGGCTCACGGAACTGCGGGACCACCAGTGGACAGCCCTTGAGGAGATCCAGGAGGGATTCCACCGCGGCATCGGCATGATCTGGGTGGACGGTCCGACCGGCACCGGCAAGACAGCTATCGGTGAGTGCGTACGCCGGATGCTCCGCAAACCTGCCGCCTACGTATGTTCCGGGTTGACGCTCCAGGATCAGTTCGCCCGGGATTTCGAGTACGCCAAGGTGCTCAAGGGGAAGTCCAACTACCCGACGTTGATGGCTCAGTCCGGCGACATGCCGAACACAACGGCGGATGCCTGTATGCGGACCGGTGGTGGCCCATGCATGTTGTGCCCGGGTGACAGCAAAGAGTCAATCCGCTGCCCGTACCGGGTCGCCAAGCAGGAAGCGGTCAATGCGCGGCTGGCCGTCCTGAACACCACATATCTTCTGTACGAGGCGAACACCGCCAACCCCAGTTTCAGCGGGCAGGATCTCATCATCGCTGATGAGTGCGACGAGCTGGAGGGTGAGCTTCTCGGGTACACGGAGTACCGGCTGTCCAAGCGGATGGCGGAACAGCTCAAGACGACGATCCCGAAGTCGGGCAGCCACTACGTGACGATCGCCAAGTGGCTGCGATCAGATGTTATCCCCATGCTGGCCATGGAGATCCAGGGCATGGCGGGTATGGCCCGGAACATCGACAACATCAAGCGGCGGAACCGGCTGATCCGGCTGGAGGATGCCAGTATCAAGACGGCGGCAGAGCTGGACATCGGTGGATGGGTACGCGACGACAACTACGATGGACTGGTCCTCAAGCCCATCAGCGTGGCCCGGTTCGGACAACCGTACCTGTGGTCGCACGCTGAGAACTGGCTGAACATGTCAGCTACCATCATCAGCTCCGAGCAGATGTCCCGGGACATCGGGGCAGGCGACTGGTCCCAGCTCACAGTCAGTGTGCCGATGACGTTCCCGGTCGAGAACCGGATCATCAACTTCGCCCCGATCGCAGACATGTCGCGCACGGGTGAGGAAGAGGGCGGGTGGGAGATCTGCCTGACCGGCATCTGCAACCTGTTGAACATGCACCCGGGGGAACGCATCGTGATCCACGCGGTGTCCTACCGGCTGACCAAGTTCATCACCGAAGGCATCGCAGCGGAGATCGCCAAGGGCACGGTCAAACGCCGGAAGATCATCAGCTACACGAGTAGCGCGATGCGGGAGGCTGCGATCGCACGGTATCGCCGGACGGAGGGTGCCGTGATCGTGGCACCCAGCCTGGACCGCGGTGTCGATTTCAAGGGCGACGACTGCCGAGTCCAGATCATCGCCAAAGTCCCGTACCCCTACCTGGGTGACAAGCAGATCAAGGCCCGCATGAACCTGGAGGATGGCCAGCAATGGTACACGGTACGGACGATCCGCGATCTGGTGCAGATGACGGGAAGAGGGGTGCGATCCGAGACCGACTACTGCACAACCTATATCCTGGACCGGGGGTTCGGCAGGCTGTTCGACATGAACAAGAGGTTGATCCCGGCATGGTGGAGGGAAGCGGTGAATCAGCGGTTCAACAGCCGACCGCTGAAAGCCAAGCTGGAGGTGCAGTAAAGCCCGTGTACATCCTGGTTGAACAGGACATACGGATCTACCCAGACCATGTAACCATCTCGGAAACGTGGCACAGTCGACCCCACAACGGGGAAGAGTAATACCAACCCAACCGCGCTTGACGGCGCAGAAAGCAGTACACACTCATGAGTGACGACAACGAATACGATCCGAGCAACGTCTGGCAGCTCCAGGACGGCATGTTCTCGGAGTACCGGGTGGACGAGGTGACGGAAGCCGCGTACACGTTCCGATCGAACTACCAGAACGGCGAAGCCCTGCTCCTGGAGCTGGTCATGTCCGTGGACGAAGAGATCGACCCCAAGGGCGTCCGCGAGGAGATCTGGCCGTGCGGCAAGGGCTGGGATCAGGACGAGGACGGCGAGACCTGCAAGCTGGAAGACGGCCGCGCCGCCGCCAGTGGCAGGGGCACGTACTTCAACAAGGGTTCCGGCACCGGCATCCTGTTCGAGCACATGCAGAACGCCGAGGGGTTCGCTGAGCTGGGGATGGGCAACCCGTACCTGGCATCGTCATGGATCGGCCTCGGCATGGATCTGACCACATGGTCCGGTTCGTACAAGAACAAGAAAAACGAGACCATCGAGTACACCCGCATGGTTCCCAAGCGGGTGTGGTGGGCCAAGGACGGCGCACCGGACGACGGCGAGGATGCGACACCCGCCGCGCCGGCCAAGCCCCCGACCACCGCCAAGAAAGCGGCTGCCAAGGCACCGGCGACCAAGAAGGCTGCCACCCCGCCCCCCACTGCCGCAACGACGGAGGCCCCGGCCGAAACCGCGAAGCAGAAGGCGGCACGTCTCAAGGCCGAGGCCGCAGCGGGTACCACCGCCAGCGACAGCGACATCCCGGGACTCATCGAGTGCCGCGAGATCGCCAACCGCGACGACGTGTCGGATCACGCCACGTTCATGGAGATCGTGTACACCACGGTCCAGGAGCTGATGGACGATCCCGAGGGCGAAGGCGACGCCGCGGATCTGGTCGCCATCGTGGACGATCCGGCCAAGTGGGACTTCTCGTAAGCCCCATCTGAGTCGCCGTCAAGTAAGTGCGGGGCGGCACACAGGATTCACAACCCTGTGTGTCGCCCCGCACTTTGACACCAACACGGAGGAACCATGAACGTGCAAAGCAGATACCCGGATCGTCATTCCAAGTTCTATTACGACATGGACTCGGTGAAGGTGACCGTACCCATGGGTGAATGGGACACCTTGAGGAAGTACAAACGCGATCGCACCGGGCTGGAAACCCAGCATGACATCGAGTCAGGCAGACGCGAGATCCCACCCGGGATCTGGGAAGTGAACGGCAAGAACTTCCCGGGCACCAACACCGGGTCCGGGCTGTTCGTCCGATACCTCGGGGAACCCGGCCCCGACTCCACAGTCCAGGTCAACGGGGAGAAGGTGAAATGAGTCCCGCGGCACGATGCGCCGACTGCGGCGAGACGTCCAGCCCGACCCGTATCGGCGGCAAGGGTGGCCCGCAAGTGATCCGCCACCGCCCCGGCTGCCCACAAGGCGAGAAGACACCAGCGGAGCGGCACCACCCCAGCTCCCCGAACTTCATTCCCAGGAGCATGACATGACGGATGAACAAACCGGTTTCGAGTTCACGGACGCGGACCTGGAAATCCTCGGCGCATCCGACCACCGCCCGGACGCCTACTGGGATGACGATCTGGAGAAGTGGGTTCTGCGCCTGTCTCGGATCAACATCTGCACCAAGAGCCTGGTGTGCGCGTCGCTGGACATGCCCCCGGCTGATGTGCCGTCCAACATCCGGGTCCGCATGGATGAGTCCACGCTCCTGGAGGATGAGCTGTTGGCCCGGGTGGCGAACGGTGATTTCGAGTGGTGGATGGACGGCAAGGTCATGCCGAAGTCCACGCCGACGATCAAATACACGCGGCGGTCAGTGATCGACGTTCACGCGATGCGGGGCCTGGGCCGGGGCATCAAACGTGTTCAGGGCCAGATGCAGTTCAAGGCCCGTATCCCGATCGGCAGGGACGGTGTAGCAGCTGGTTCGCTGGACGACATCGGCGACGTGTTCATGGTGAACGCGAACGGCCCGATCGACGAGAACGGGCTGATCGTCATCACCGAAGGCAAGTGCCTGTCCAGAGATCTGTTCGACCAGTTCTTGCGTAAGGGCCGTGCGTTCAACGAGACGTACGCGCTCCAGCATGACGGGTATATCGTGGCTGCCCGGTTGGGGCTACCCGATCCGTACAAGATCATCGGCCTGTTCGCTGTCGGCGAGAAGCTGTACCCGAAGTACCGAACCCGGAAGGACGGCAAACCCGGTGCAGGGTTGGGCCGTCCGACGTTGGGCCGGGTGGTGGTGCAGATCATAACCGAAACGGAGACCACCCTCGCTGGGATCAAGGCCCGCGGTGCCGGTGTGCTCGGGGCGATCACCGCAGCGGACGGCAACGGCCTCGCGGAAGACATGAAGTGCGATAAGGCCACGTTCCCCTGCCCGTTCCACCCCATCTGCGACAAGGTGGAGAAGCAGGCTGCGGTAGGCGAAGAGCTGATCCCAGTCGAGACTGTGGAAGGCGAGGATGGGGAGCTGTTGCGGTTCAGCCTGGAGAAATACCGCGAGCACCACGAGAAAGAAGCCGAGCACAAGAGGCTCAAAGCCCAGTACAAGGCGGACATCGACCGTCTGGTGGTGCAGTACGGCGGCGGGCAGAACGGTCCCGGCATGGTGATTGCCATTGGGGACAAGCGGTTCAGTGTCGTGCCGGTGTACGAGGAATGGGGGGACCACACCCCGGAACCGAGGTTCAAGGCCGCGGGGTCCAAGCTGGTTGTGACGATGCGGGAGGTGAAGTGATGGCCGGTACCGGACCCATCGACGAACTCCCCACCATCTGGCCGGGTGAATGTGTGACCGTCGTCAAGTACGAGGTCACCGTCTACATGCGCAACAAGACTCGCGTCATGGATGTCGACAAAATGCGCGACCGTATTCTCCGCACGATCGCCGGTTGCACGGAGTCTCTCGGGACGGTGAACGTGCGAACCATTGGATACACCCAGACGGACAGGAGGCCGAAACCATGAGCATCCTGGTAACCAAAGGCGATCAGGTGACCACGATCACCACCACCAGCCCGGACACCCCGGTTGGCCTCCACATCTTCACCCGCGAAGGTGTCTGCACGGTCCACAATCCGACCCGGTGCATCAACACCCTCACGCAAGCCCAGCAAGACGCCATCAATTCCTCAACCCCGAAGGATCTGTAACCTCATGCCATATGTACCGACACGCCGAGGCCGTGAACGCATCCTTGTGATGGGCGATCAGGGCACCGGCAAATCCGCGACCGTCCTGTCCATCGTCCTTGGCTGCCCGCAGTCCTGGGTTGACGTGATCGACACGGACTACAACTGGGAGGTCATGGCCGACGGCGCTCCCGAGAACCTGCGCATCCACGAGATCGACGACGACGACTTCCCAGGTCTGCTCGCCAAGATCCGCGAGGCCAGCAAGGGGGCCACACGTGATGACTGGCTGGTGCTCGATTCGATCACGCCCAGTTTCCTGGCCTGCCAGGAACACTACGTCAAGATCACGTTCGGCATGTCCTACGAGGCGTTCGCCCAGAAGGCCCGCAAGGAAATGGACGACGAGAAGAAAGTCCTGCAACTGTTCGAGGGGTTCAAGGACTGGAACGTCATCAACCCCATGTACTTCGAGCTGTACAAGCTCCTGATGAAGTACCCGGGTCACGTCCTGTGCATCGCGGAGGCGAAGGATCTCGGGTCCCAGGACGAGAAAGACCCGGAGCTGATGCATGTGTTCGGCAGGATCGGACGCAAGCCCGCGGGCCAGAAGGGGATGCCGTACAAGTTCCACACGATCATCTACATGATCCAGAAGGGACGCGAGAAGTACGCGTTCTCCAACATCAAGGACCGGGAGAGTTTGGAGTACACCCGCGAGAAGGTGTCAGCCCAGGAAATGACCAAGTACGGGTTCGTGAAGGACTACCTGGTCGCGATTGCCGGATGGAAGTTCGAGAAACCCAAGCGGGTTGTCCAGGATGAGGATGCGGGGGAGTAGGGGCATGGCGAAACGTCAACCGAAATTCGACGAAGTGATCCGCGGTGTGCGGGTTCGGGTGTACGCAACGCGGACCGAGTACGAGGTCATCTTTGATGATGACGATATCAGTGACCCGGATGCGGACGTGATTTGCTACCCCAAGATTGGGTTGCCATCAGATTGGGCGCAACAGGGAAGGTTGAGCAAACCATGAGCGACAAGAATCGTGCCCAACGCCGCGCCGAGGACAAGCAGATCGAGAAAGCCGCGAAAGTCTCCACCATGCACGCTGTTGGTGCCGCGATCGGTGGCCCCATCTGGGGTGATCAGGTTGTCGGCACGGGTGTCTGGGTGGAACCGGAGATCAACCTCGAAACCGGTCTCATCGTGAACCACCGGTATATCGCGTACGAATTCCAGGACAAGACGGTGGCCTGGGTTCTCAAGCCCTTGTTGCCACACCTGGACGCGATGGCCAAGGTCGGGGTGTGGATGGCGCTCACGTGCAGGGGATACCGGTTGCTGCCAAGTACCGACACGATCGAGGATGTGCGGAAGCACGCGGCGGCTGCGGCGGTTGAATGGTGGGAGAACGAGAAGGCCCAAGGCGTGACGGAGGTAGGGCTATGACGGACACCCCCATCACCGCCGTATCCCTACTCCCCGCTGGCCACATCGACAAGGTGACCGCCTCCCCGGGCAACCTGTTCGGCATGTCATCCGGCCAGACCAGCTACCCCGGCTGGCAGATCGGGGACAAGCTGGCCTATATCGAAATGCTCTTGGAGGAACAGGGTCTCCAGGACGCATTCGAGATCGACACCCAGGAGACCCCCGATGGCCGTGCGTATGTGCGGATCGAGGGGGAGAACTTCATGCAAGAACTACTGGAGGTCGAGAACTGGCCGGGGAAGACCGAGAAGTTCCGGCGACGCGATACGGGTGAGGTTGACCGGACGCGGGATATCCTGGGGCCAGAACGCTGATGATCGTCTCCCCCACGGAACCCAAACCCCTTCTGGCCGCAGCTACCAAGGTGTCCATGCTCCCGGAGACATTCGGGGCTGACATCGCGATCCGACCGCACTCCAACATGGGGAAGGGTTGGATCGGCGTCCAACGCAAAGAGGTCAAGGATCTGATCGCGTCCATGATGGATGGTCGCCTTGTCCAGCAGATCGCGCAGTTGGAGTCCTGCCTGATGGCGTTCATCGTTATCGAGGGCCGGTTCACCTGGACTATCGACGGCATGATGATGAACGCTTGGAAGCAGGAGGTCAGCAAGTCCAGCATCGACAGCCTGCTTTTGTCGATCATGATGCGTAACGTGCATGTGGTCTACACGACTGACGTGCATGACACGATCAGATGGTGCCTGATGATGGAGGCATGGGCGCGTAAGCCCGAGCACACCAGTTTGGATAATCGTCCGGGTCCTGACGGCGGGGTATGGGGCAGGGTCGATAGTAGGGCCTGGTCAAAGCATTTGTTGATGGGGTTCCCCGGTATCGGCAGCAAGCTGGCCGGCGCGATCATCGACCACTTCGGAGGGGTACCACTGGACTGGAGTACCCCGGTTGAGAACCTGATGAAGGTTCCCGGTATCGGTAAGGGTAAAGCGGAAACGCTGATTCGAGCACTACAACGGAAAGAGGAACAAGGGGAATGAGCACCCACGAAACCCCGACCCGCGAACGCGAGGTCATCGACAATTACCGCAAGGCCCTGCGCGCCGTCCTGGCCGACAAGGATCTCCCCGAGATCGACCGCGGCATCCAGTACCTACATGACCTTGTAGTTATCACAGTCAAGAACCTTCGACCCAGCCCTGCACGGCAGAACATGTTGGAGCGGATCGTCAGGCTGGGGTTCGACATGGTGAAGGCTGCGGAGCAAGGACGGGAAGGTCCATGAGCGATGACCCCATGCAGCGCTTCACCCGTGTCTTTCCGGGGACCACGGTCGTCGCCGCCCGTACGAGACCCCGATCAACCCCCGACATTGCGAAGGCTCGTGCTCGTGTTCCGCTCCTGGTGCCGAACGAGCGCACGCTGCTCCTCGCCTCGCCGTCAGCTTGGGGGGCAGACGCCGCTCGCAGCCGCCCGCCGCATGGTCACCGGCCGATCTCGACTCTCGCCGCTGAGACGGGCTGTGCGCCGTTGTCGTGGACGGACCGGATCGAGGGGGTGGCGCTGGCTCGCGGTCCTGTGCTGGCGATCGGCGTCCCGGCGATGCGGATCCTGTGGCCCCGGTACTCACCCCAGGACGAATCAGGTGCATACGGGCACTGGATGCTGTTCCAGGGCAAGCATTTCGTCATGGGTGTACCGGACCCCGACTACATCCGCGACGGTGGCCGCGATCGTAAGGCCATGATCAAACACTGGTGGGAGGCGGTTGGCGATTACGTCGGCAGGAAGCTGGCTGTAGCCGATCCTCTGTGGCAGATCGGGACAACGTGTGTGATCTGCGGGGCGCGGGCCGTGGGGGCAGATGAACGGTTCCATGGATGGTGCGACCGGCATAGCAAGCATGTACGTGCGGGGTTGCCTGGGGACATGATGTATGAGCCGGAAGTCAATATCCATAAGGGCGGGGTGATCAGCGTAGCTGACAGCCTGTACGAGTACGGAGAAGAACCGTTTTGACGAACGATGACGTGACATACACCAGGCCCCATCCGGCCAAGTACAGCGACACGGTTCTCGCCGCTGGACGTTTGCTCCTGGAGAAGTACGGGCTGTTCGAGGTTACGGACCCGGTAGACGGAACCCAGGCCCTGGACCCCCTCGCGGGCACCCTCAAGATCGCAGACGCGATCCCGGAGCTGGAGTGGACGGGTATCGAGATCGAGAAGGAATGGGCGAACCACGATGAACGTACTGTTCATGGTGACTGTATCGAGGTGATGCGGGCCTGGAAGCGGGAACATCCATGGGCCAAGTTCAAGGTCATCTTCGTGTCCCCCGCTTACGGCAACCGGATGGCCGATCCGATGCTGCCGGGTGTCGGGGCGGGTCGGAAGTACACGTACAATACGTACACCTTCAAGCTGGGTCGCCTGCTATCAAAGCGAAACGGTGCCCAGTACGTGTTCCACCGTAAGGCGTCCGGGGCCAAGTACAAGAAACTGCACGTCCAGATATGGCGGGCAGCGGTCGACGTACTAGAGGATGGCGGGTACTTCTTACTCAACGTGTCGGACTATCTGTGCAAGGATTACGCCAACCCGATCGCGGTGACAGACTGGCATGTCGGAGTGC